>Ga0116167_1000076_pt1 | contig 85261 bp, 74 predicted proteins | sample AD_JPNMR3_MetaG_FD_89794 | JGI IMG/M metagenome (GOLD analysis project Ga0116167, IMG submission 89794) | Active sludge microbial communities of municipal wastewater-treating anaerobic digesters from Japan - AD_JPNMR3_MetaG | ecosystem: Engineered > Bioreactor > Anaerobic > Digestate | place...
ACAATATCTGTCCAAGCGACTTGTTTTGAAATAAGTGAAAATCTAAGAATGAGTGAGAAAATGAAAGAAAAGCGAAGATTTATTAAGGAGGTGACCGGTTTTATTTCTTTATTGAAAAGATACTGGCTCAATATCTTAATTTAAATTTATCATTTTTATTTTAAATTTATCAGTTTTATTGTAGGAGGAAAAGGTAATGAAAAGATTTGTTGTGTTATCAATTGCATTAATAATGATATCAACATTATTAATGGTGCCCGGCGTTAAGTCATCTGCAGAAGTGTCATACGTTGATTTGGCGGAACCGGATGACGACTGGTTGCATGTAGAGGGCACAAATATAGTTGACAAGTACGGCAATAAAGTTTGGATAACTGGAGCCAACTGGTTTGGATTTAATTGTAGAGAGAGAATGCTTTTGGATTCATACCATAGTGATATTATTGCAGATATTGAGATGGTTGCGGATAAGGGTATAAATGTAGTTAGAATGCCGATTGCAACAGATTTGCTCTATGCATGGAGTCAGGGCATATATCCGCCTTCAACCGATACAAGCTACAACAATCCTGCATTGGCGGGTTTAAACAGCTATGAATTGTTTAATTTTATGCTGGAAAACTTCAAAAGAGTCGGAATCAAAGTTATACTTGATGTTCACAGTGCTGAGACGGACAACCAGGGACATAATTATCCTCTTTGGTACAAGGGTACTATAACGGAGGAAATATTCAAAAAAGCCTGGGTATGGGTGGCTGAGCGTTACAAAAATGATGATACGATAATAGGCTTTGACCTTAAAAATGAGCCCCATACCAATACCGGTACTATGAAAATGAAGTCCGAAAGTGCCATATGGGATGATTCGAATCATCCGAACAACTGGAAAAGAGTAGCTCAGGAAACTGCCTTGGCAATTTTGGATGTACATCCGAATGTATTGATATTTGTTGAAGGTGTGGAGATGTATCCCAAAGACGGTATATGGGATGATGAAGCCTTCGACACAAGCCCTTGGACAGGAAAAAATGACTACTACGGCAACTGGTGGGGCGGTAATTTAAGAGGTGTAAAGGATTATCCGATTAATCTTGGAAAATACCAGTCCCAGCTTGTTTACTCGCCTCATGATTACGGTCCGTTGGTTTATGAGCAGGAATGGTTTAAAGGTCCTTTTGTTACCGCCGATGATAAAGAGGCAAAAAGAATTCTGTATGAAGAATGCTGGAGAGACAACTGGGCATTTATAATGGAAGATGGAATATCTCCATTATTGCTTGGCGAATGGGGAGGTCTGACCGAAGGCGGCGATAAACTTCTTGACCTCAACTTAAAGTATCTGAGGTCCATTAGGGATTATATATTGGAGAACAAATTCAAATTGCATCATACCTTCTGGTGCATAAACATTGACTCGGCAGACACCGGCGGACTCTTTACCCGTGATGAAGGAACACCGTTCCCGGGTGGAAGAGACCTTAAGTGGAATGACAACAAGTATGACAATTACTTGTATCCTGTTTTGTGGAAAACCGATGACGGTAAGTTTATAGGTTTGGACCACAAGATTCCTCTTGGCAAAAACGGTATTTCAATTAGCCAGCTTTCGGACAATCCGACAATAAAACCTACTTCAAATCCTCCTGTCACAACTACTCCAACAGCGTCATCTCCGACACCGACGGATGATATAGTGTATGGAGACGTGAACAGTGACGGAAAAGTTAACTCAAGTGATGTGGCATTGTTAAGGAGATATTTGATAGGCTCGGTTAAAGACATTAACGAGCAAGCGGCAGATGTAAACTTAAGCGGAAATGTAAACTCAACAGATTTAACAATTCTCAGAAGATATATTTTGCGTAGCATAAATAAGCTTCCGTATAAATAGGACAGTATCGGACAAAAAACAAGTAGGATATTCAAGGACTTTGGCTGCCGGCTAAGGTCCTTGACTTTTAAGGGTGAAGACATGACAAAGATATTGATTGTTGAAGATGATAAAAACATTGTAAGCAATTTAACCGAATACTTGCGCGATGAAGGCTTTGATATTGATTCTGCCGGCGGACAGAATGAGGCAATTTGCAAGATGGGTGCAAACAAATATGATCTGATTCTTGTGGACATATCCCTAGAGGATGGCAATGGCTTTGCAGTATGTGCTGCAGCACGGGAAAACGACGATATTCCCGTTATCTTTTTATCGGCTTCGGATGATGAGTACAGCATTGTTACCGGCCTGGACATAGGGGCCGATGATTATATTGTAAAGCCTTTTCGCCCAAGGGAGCTTTTGTCCCGAATCCGAAAAGCCTTAAGATTGAGGGGCAAAACAGGTAATGTAATAGAGCTTGATAATGTTCGTGTTGACACAGTCCGGGGGATTGTAACCAAAAACGGATCGGAAATTTTCCTTTCTGCCCTTGAGTATCGCCTCCTTCTTGTTTTTTTAAATAATAAGGGGGCTGTTCTGTCCAGAAACAGACTTCTGGAAGAAATCTGGAATATTGCCGGTGAATATGTGAACGATAATACCCTGACGGTATATATAAAGCGTTTGAGGGAAAAAATAGAAGATGATCCGCAAAATCCAACCTTTATAAAGACTGTTCGGGGACTGGGATATAAGGTTGGTGATTAGAGTGCATTTTCTAAGAAATCCTGAAATTAAAAAAGGCCTTCTGATTTTTATTGGTTTATCGGTGCTGTCAACAGGCGTAAGTTTTTTATTTGATAAAAGTTTGGGTTTTTTTGCTTTGGGTCTTTGTATAGTGTTTACTTTGACCCATTTTATTTTGACATATCAAAGATACCTGAAAATTGCGCATTTTACCCATGAGATTGACAGGGTTCTTCATGGGGCGGAGTCCATAAACTTCAGCAAGTTTTCGGAAGGAGAGCTTGCAATTTTGGAAAGCGAAATATCAAAGCTCACCATAAGGCTTCGTGAACAGGCTGAAGCTTTAAAAAAGGATAAAGCTTTTCTTGCCGATTCCATTGCCGATATTTCACATCAAATCAGGACACCGCTTACGTCAATCAATATACTGGTTTCGCTGCTGTCAAAGCCAAAGCTTTCCGATGAACGAAGGATAGAAATAGCCAAGGAACTGGAGCTGATGCTTGTGAGGATAGATTGGCTCATTACGGCACTTCTTAAAATGTCCAGAATTGATGCGGGAGTGGTCAGCTTTCAGCAAAAAAAGGTGTCGGTGTCAGAGCTTGTAAAGCGCGCCATAGAGCCGATAGCCATACCTATGGAGCTTAGAGGGCAGCAGATTGATATTTTGATGGAGGGTGGCGAAACCTTTATTGGGGATTTGTCATGGTCCGTTGAAGCTATAGGGAACATTTTGAAAAACTGTATGGAACATACTCCTGACGGCGGGAGGATAGTGGTAAAAGCGTGTGAAAATGCTGTTTATACCGAAATTGAAATTACGGACAATGGACCTGGTATAGACAAGGAAGATTTGCCGCATCTTTTTGAAAGATTTTATAAAGGAAAGAATTCCAGTAAACAGAGTATTGGTATAGGACTTGCCTTGGCCCGAATGATAATAACAAGTCAAAACGGTATAATTAAGGCACAAAACAGCCGTGACGGCGGTGCAAGATTTACGGTGAGGTTTTATAAGGGAGTTGTGTGATGCTTTTTTGTTTTAAGTGACGTTTTTGTTATTTTGAAGTCACCTTCCTGTCACATTGACAGCCTATAATTAAAGCATAAACTAAATTTTTAGGAGATTGATGGAGCTATGGAAATATTGAGGGTTGAAAATTTGACAAAAACCTATGGCACCGGAGAAAACATGGTCAGGGCTTTGGACGGTGTCACATTCTCGGTTGAAAAGGGAGAATTTATTGCAATTATCGGACCGTCCGGTTCGGGCAAGTCAACACTTTTGCACATTTTGGGCGGGGTGGACAAGCCTACGAGCGGCAAAGTTTTTATGGACGGCAAGGATGTTTATGCTCAAAATGACGAGCAGCTTGCAATTTTCCGCCGCCGGCAGGTAGGGCTTATATATCAGTTTTATAACCTTATTCCTGTGCTAAACGTAGTAGAGAATATTACACTTCCGGTACTTATGGACGGAAGGAAAGTGAACAACGAGCGGTTGGAAGAACTGATTAGTACCTTGAATCTAAAGGGAAGGGAGAATCATTTGCCCAATCAGCTGTCCGGAGGACAGCAGCAGCGTGTATCCATTGGCAGGGCATTGATAAATGCTCCTTCGGTGGTGCTTGCGGACGAACCTACAGGAAACTTAGATTCGAAAAACAGCCAGGAAATTGTGGAACTTTTAAAGCTCTCCAATAAAAAATACAATCAAACCTTGATTGTCATAACCCATGATGAAAATATTGCATTGCAGGCAAACCGGATTATTGCCATTGAGGACGGAAAGATTATTCGTGATGAGGTGATACGTAAATGAACATTTTTTACAAGCTGACGCTAAAAATACTTGGCAAAAATAAAGTAAGAACCCTTGTCACAATCATTGGAATTATTCTGTCCGCATCAATGATTACGGCTGTTACCAGCTGTATATCAAGCCTTCAGGACTTTTTGGTGGATATGGTTATTGCGCAGGATGGAGACTGGCATGGCGCAGTATTTGATGTGAGTAGAGAACAGATTAATGACTTGCTGGAAGATAAAGAAGTCAAATCGTTAGTATGGCTCCAAAAAATTGGGTATGCAATGCTGGAGGGCTCTCAGAACGAATATAAGCCATATTTGCTTGTGGGAGCGATGGGAAGAGGATTTAAGGAGTCAATGCCTGTTTATTTGACAGAAGGAAGAATGCCGGAGAGCGGGTCAGAGATTATCCTGCCGAAGCATGTGGAAACCAACGGCGGAGTGAAATTTAAAATTGGAGATACTCTGGTCCTTTCTATTGGAGACAGGATTTCCGACGGTTTTAAGCTCAACCAGAACAATGCCTTTTTGCACGAGAAAGACGGCGGTGATACAGAAGAATTAATAATCAGGGAGCAGCGTACTTTCACTGTAGTAGGTTTTTATGAGCGCCCGGGATTTGAGCCCTATATTGCACCAGGATATACTGCTTTGACAATAGAAAGTGGCTCGGGTGTTGGTGATTATGATTATGATGCCTATATAAAATTAAAGAAAATGGGAAATATTACAGGCTTTCTGGATGAGAGATTTCAAGGCCATGCGCGAAGAATCAACGATGATCTTTTAGAGTTTAGCGGAGTTATAAATAACGGATCCTTTAGGTCAGTGCTATACGGGCTTGCAGGGATATTAATTGCTCTTATAATGTTCGGTTCCATTCTTCTTATATACAATGCTTTTTCCATATCAGTAAGTGAACGTACCAAGCAGTTTGGGCTTTTGGCATCTATCGGTGCAACCAGGCGTCAGATGCTTAAAAGTGTATTGTTTGAGGCTTGCTTCTTAAGTCTTATAGGTATACCATTCGGACTGTTGGCTGGAGTTTTGGGAATAGGGATAACGCTAAAGTTGACAGAAGATTTGTTTGTGTCTTTTTTAAACGTGGGTTACGGTGTTGTGCTTGACCTTGATGTGTCATTGGCAGCTGTTGTTGTTGCTGTGGTGGTTGGCTTTGTTACTGTGTTGATTTCCGCATATCTTCCTGCAAGACGCGCGTTAAAAATATCGCCCATTGATGCCATCAGGCAGACAAACGACATTAAAATTAAAGCCAAAAAGGTCAAAACCTCAAAGCTTACCTATAAGCTCTTTGGATTTGAAGGTATGATTGCAAGCAAGAATTTCAAACGCAACAGGAAAAAGTACCGTACCACAGTGGTTTCGCTTTTTATGAGTGTTGTGCTGTTTATATCGGCAAGCAGCTTCTGTGCATATCTTACCGAAGCTTCCCATTCGGTTGTTGACGATTCCGGATATGATATAATATATACCTTTACAACGGACATGAGAGAAAAATACTCTTTGGATGAATTGTACGAGGAACTTGCGAAAGTAAGTGGTGTTATTGATAGCAGCTATGGATATACAAATTACGGCGTTAATGAATATGCACGAATATCAACTGAATCATTAAACAGGGAGTATGTGGATTTTTGCAACAAAATATTCGGAGAAAACCATATAGACATGGACTCGGGATATTACGTTATTCCTATCGTGATATCCTTTATTGACGACGCAACATATGAAGAGTACCTTAAGCAAAATTCCATTGTCAGTGAAACGAATAGTAATCCCGATATGCCGGGAGCTGTTTTGGTGGACTTTGTAAAAATTTATGCTGAAGGGAAATTTTATACTTTCAATGTGTTTGACAAAAAAGCAGAGGATATTAGGATAGAAAAGTTGGAAGACAGAGAGGCTGTAAATGGCGAAAAGCTTAATATCATTGCTGTTACCGACAATACACCCCTGGGGGTATACCGTAATTCATCCAATATTTTGACTTTAATATATCCCTTTAGCGCAATTTCCGAAGTATCAGGAGAAGAAAAAAGTGATGTAGATGTTGTGATGTATTTTAAGGCAAAAGACCATAGGGCGGTTTTTGACAGAATATACCGTGTTTTGGATGAGAAAAAACTTCCGACAGTCAACTTGTTTGATTATGCAGAAGTAAAAGAGTCAAGCCGGGCATTGGTTACTGTCGTCAATGTCTTTTCCTACGGATTTATCGTTTTAATATCCCTGATAGCCCTGGCCAATGTGTTTAACACCATTTCGACGAATTTTTCGCTTCGCCGCCGCGAGTTTGCAATGTTAAAGTCCATTGGCATGACAGAAAAGGGATTTAACAAGATGATGAATTATGAGTGCCTTCTGTATGGAATAAAAGGGCTCATGTACGGTATTCCCGTATCCATCGGCGTAACTTACCTTATTTATCGAAGTATTATCGAGGGATGGGAAACAAAATTCTTTATTCCGTGGTACAGTATCGTGATTACTGTTGGAAGTGTATTTATAGTGGTGTTTTCAACAATGCTGTATTCCATGAGCAAAATAAAGAAGGATAATCCCATTGATGCCCTGAGAAACGAAAATTTATAGAAGCATTTAGTGCGATGGATATTAAATACGCCTTATTTTTCGAATTTTTCCGGCAACTTAAAGTCCAGTCTTGAAAAAGGCTGGATTTTTTTTATCTTTTGAATCGTCAAATATAGCATATATTATAGTTGTTGTGATATAATCCTTATGAATTTTATTGTCAAGAAAATACTTATTATTAGCTTGAATTGGGGGTTGTTTATGATAAAGCAGGTACCTTTACAAGAGCTTAATATGCGTATGGAACGGTTCCGTACGATGATGAGTCAATATAATCCCGAATGGGAAATGGCAGTGATATTCAGTAAAATTAATATGTATTATTTTACTGGAACAATGCAGGAGGGTATGCTTTTAATTCCCCGGGATGATGAAGCGGTATTGTGGGTTCGCAGAAGTTTTGAAAGAGCGGAGGACGAATCGCTGTTTCCTTTAATTAGGCCTATGAACAGCTATAGGGATGCAGTGGGCTGTTACAAAAATTTGCCGGATGCAATTTATCTTGAAACAGAGTTTGTTCCCCTTGCGATGTTTCAGAGGTTTCAAAAATATTTTCCCTTTAAGAACTTTAAGCCTTTGGATATGATAATTGCTAAATTAAGATCGGTAAAAAGTAATTATGAATTGGAAATGATCAAGAGAGCCGGAGAAGTCCACAGGATAGTGCTGGAGGAACGGGTACCGGAAATTCTTGAAGAAGGAATGAGTGAGGCTGAGCTTGCAACAAGGCTTTTTTCAGTAATGGTTGAGGAAGGGCACCAAGGGATATCCCGTTTTTCAATGCTTGATACCGAAATGGTCATAGGGCATATCTGTTTTGGAGAAAGCTCCATTTATCCGACATACTTCAACGGCCCGGGAGGATGCTACGGACTTAGCCCTGCGGCACCGCTTTTGGGAAGCCGTGAACGCAAGCTCAAAAAGGGTGATCTGGTATTTATTGATATGGGCTGTGGGGTCGATGGTTATCATACCGACAAGACCATGACATATATGTTTGGCTCTCCGCTTACCGAAGAGGCTGTTGAGGAGCATAAAAAGTGTGTCGACATTCAGAATAAAATTGCATCAATGCTAAAGCCCGGTGCAATACCTGCGTGTATTTACAAGGATATAATGGACAGTCTTGATGCAAAGTTTCAAGAAAACTTCATGGGTTTTGGAAGGCGAAAGGTAAAGTTTTTAGGTCACGGAATCGGATTGCAGGTGGATGAAATGCCTGTTATTGCCGAGGGCTTTAATGAACCGCTGAAGGAGGGCATGGTACTGGCTTTAGAGCCGAAGAAAGGTATTGAAAACATTGGAATGGTGGGAATTGAAAATACTTTTATAGTGACTGCAGAAGGTGGAAAATGCATAACAGGAGAAAGCCCGGGATTGATACCGGTGTATTAACCGGATATTGTTAATGAACAAGAGGGAGAATTATGGAGAAAAGTCAAAGTATATCCGATGGAATAAACCGTGTTTCATATACTCTTACCCGAAGCCGTAGGAAGACTGTGGGGATAAGGGTGACTGAAAATGGTGAGGTGAAGGTGTCTGCTCCTTTGAATATTTCAGACAAGCAACTAAAAGATATAATGTTGAAAAAGATGTCATGGATTGTAAAAAAGCAGGAGGAGCTAAAAAAACTATATAAAGAATCTTGTATTGACAAAAAGTTTGTGGACGGAGACACTTTTTTATATCTTGGAAAGGAATACACTTTAAAGATTGTGAAAGGTGTGCTGCCTGAAAGGGTTACTTTTGAGGGAAGTCATATTGTTGTTGCGATAGATGAGAGAAAGATTTCTAGTAATGAAGCCGAATGCGTAAGAAGTGTTTTGAAAAAGTTTTATGTTAATAAATTTATTGAAATTTCAAAGGAACGGATAGATTTTTTTGCACCTCAAATAGGTGTCTGTCCCCGGAAGGTTACCGTCAGAGATCAAAAGACACGGTGGGGAAGCTGCAGCATCAAGGGAAATATCAGTCTTAATTGGAGACTGATTATGGCTCCGATGGAAGTTGTAGATTATGTTATTGTGCATGAGCTCTGTCATATGAAAGAAATGAACCATTCAAAGAATTACTGGAATCTTGTAAAATCCATAATTCCTGACTTTGACTTGAGCCGCAAGTGGCTGAAAGCGAACGGGCATCGTTTGGCAATATAGTTTTTGGGTGATAATGAAGTAAATTAAGCAAATATTCGCATATATGCTTTGAAATTCTAACGTGTGAATGATAAAATAGAAATATAAGATGTATTTTTCAATTTAGTGCAAATCAATATATTTATCGAAGTAATACCGTTTTAGCATCTGTCTTTCCAATACCTACTCAAAATAAAAATTAAATTTTAAATATTTAAATAAAACAAGGGGGAGATTTAATTGAAGAAAATTATCGCATTTTTACTGACATTTGCGGTGCTGCTTGCCGTAGCAATTCCGCAGGGTATGATTACCTTTGCAGCGGATTTCAATTACGGTGAAGCACTACAAAAAGCAATTATGTTTTATGAGTTCCAGCGTTCGGGAAAACTTCCCGAAAACACGAGAAACAACTGGCGTGGAGACTCAGCTCTTAATGACGGCGCAGACAATGGCTTAGACCTTACTGGCGGTTGGTATGATGCCGGTGACCATGTAAAGTTCAACCTTCCGATGGCCTATGCTGTTACCATGCTGGCGTGGAGCGTTTATGAGTCTAGGGATGCATATGTGAAGAGCGGCCAGCTTCCTTACATACTGGACAATATTAAATGGGCTACCGACTACTTTATTAAATGCCATCCAAGTCCGAATGTGTATTATTATCAGGTGGGAGACGGTGCAATAGACCATTCCTGGTGGGGACCTGCCGAAGTAATGCAGATGCAAAGACCGTCCTTCAAAGTGGATTTGTCAAATCCGGGTTCAACTGTTGTTGCTGAGACAGCAGCAGCTATGGCTGCATCATCAATAGTTTTCAAGCCCACTGATCCCCAATATGCAGCCACACTTTTAAAGCATGCGAAAGAGCTCTTTGATTTTGCCGATACTACAAGAAGTGATAAAGGATATAAGGCGGCAGAAGGATACTACTCATCCCACAGCGGTTTTTATGACGAACTCACTTGGGCAAGTATATGGCTGTATCTGGCAACAGGCGATGAGGCTTATATTCAGAAAGCAGAATCTTACGAACCTCATTGGGAAAGAGAAAGAGGTACAACATTTATAACTTATTCCTGGGCTCATTGCTGGGATAACAAGTTGTACGGTTCATTGCTTTTATTGGCAAGAATTACAGGCAATTCTTACTACAAGCAATGTATTGAAAACCACCTTGACTATTGGACTGTAGGCTTTAACGGAAGCAAAATTCAATATACTCCGAAAGGTCTTGCATATCTTGACAGGTGGGGTTCACTGAGGTATGCAACTACTGAGGCGTTCCTCGCCAGTGTGTATGCAGACTGGTCCGGAAGTGACCCGGCAAAGGCTGCTATATACAAGGAATTTGCCAAAAAACAGGTGGATTATGCATTGGGAAGTACAGGAAGAAGCTTTGTGGTGGGCTTTGGAAAAAATCCGCCGAGGAATCCTCATCACAGGACAGCACATAGCTCATGGAGTGCATTGATGACTGAACCGGATGAATGCAGACATATTCTGGTGGGTGCATTGGTTGGCGGACCAAGCAGTGGAGATGAATATGTGGACAGACTGGATGATTTTCAGTGCAATGAGGTAGCCAATGACTATAATGCAGGTTTTGTAGGCGCTCTTGCAAAAATGTATGAAAAGTATGGCGGAGAACCGATTCCGAATTTTGTTGCATTTGAAACACCGGGAGAAGAATTTTATGTTGAAGCTGCGGTAAATGCTGCAGGACCCGGTTTTGTAAATATCAAGACTTCAATAATCAACAAGTCAGGTTGGCCGGCAAGAGGCTCCGACAAGTTGTCTGCCAAGTATTTTGTTGATATTTCCGAATCAGTTGAGAAGGGCATTACTCTAGATCAAATTACCGTGGGCTCGACTACCAATGGCGGAGCTAAGGTTTCACAGCTTCTTCCATGGGATCCCGATAATCATATTTACTATGTAAACATAGACTTTACCGGTATAAATATATTCCCCGGAGGAATAAACGATTATAAGAGGGATGTATATTTCACAATTACAGCACCGTATGGAGAGGGCAACTGGGATAATACCAACGACTTCTCCTTCCAGGGAATCGAGCAGGGCTTTACAAGCAAAAAGACTGAATACATACCGCTTTATGACGGTAATGTGAGAGTTTGGGGTAAAGTGCCGCCCGGAGGCTCGGAGCCTGAACCGACACCGACTGCAACTATCAAGCCTACTCCGTCTCCAACATCTGCACCTGAAGTAATGCTCGGGGATGTGAACTTGGACGGAAAAGTAACTTCTACGGATTATACCTACTTAAAGAGATATGTGGTAAAGAGTATAGTAATATCAGATCCCGAAAAGCAGGCAAAGTTTATGGTGGCAGCGGATTTAAACGGCGACGGAAAGGTAAACTCCACGGATTTGACTATTCTCAACAGGTACATATTGAAAATTATTAAAGAATTTCCGGTTCAAAAATAGCTTGATTTGATATTGAATGAAAATTGTAAAGCTGCTGCGAAGGTATTATTTTGCAGCAGCTTTTATTTGGCCTCTTGGAATGAAATGAAAGAGGCAAAAGCGAAGGGACTCGATGTTCCGAGCTTTTAATATTTATTACCAATATTGCCAAACCACATATATTATTGTTAAAATAAAATAGTAGAACAAGGTAATGTATGGCCCCTATAAAAGGTGTGTCAAACTGTATAAAGAGGAACGATACGGGGGAATTATGCTAAAAAGAAGCTTTGCAATTGGAGCTCTAACTGACATAGGAAACGTTAAGAAGACCAATGAGGATAATATTCTTGTAAAAGTTGGAGATGAAAAAAACGGGAGTTTGGTCTTTTCTTGGTGGCCGACGGAATGGGAGGACTTGCTGCGGGAGATGTGGCAAGCAGTATTATTGTAAATGAATTCAGCTTGTGGTGGGAGCAGCAGCTGCCCAACATTTTTCAACTGGATGAACAGGATGTTTTGACCGCTTTAAGCTATGAGCTTGACAGGCTTATACGGGATATAAACCAAAAAATTATTTCTTTTGGATTGTCAATCAATGCCAAGGTTGGTTCTACTCTGACCATGCTTTTTATCTATCAAGACAAATACATTATAAAGCATGTGGGAGACAGCAGAATATATAGAATTAACAGTTCCATAACCAAGCTTACAGAAGACCATTCATGGGTTGCCCAGCAGGTAAGAGAAAGAAAAATGAAGGAAGAGGAAGCAAAAAATCATCCGAAGAGGAACATACTTACCAGGTGCCTTGGGGTTGTGGAAGATGTGAAGATATTTGATGCCTTTGGTGATATTGCGTCCGATGACGGTTTTTTAGTTTGCAGTGACGGATTTCACAACTATCTTGATGAAGATGAAATATATAATTCCTTGTCTTCTTGCCAAAAAGAAGATGCTGACATTCAAAAGACCCTAGGAAGTCTTCTGGAGAAAGTGAAACTCAGAGGTGCTGCGGACAATATTTCGGCTGTTGCGGTATGTCAGCATTTATATAGAGATTACAGTGACAGTATACTAAGTATTAAAGGAATAATTAACAGGATAACGGGTAATTTTATTGGGTGGTGAGGTACAATAGTAATAAGATGGATTGAAATGGCAGTTCTTGTACTGGCTGCTCTGATAAGTGACATTCGTCACTACAAGATAAAAAACAGACTAACTTTTTCTTTTATGCTCATCGGGCTTGCAACCAATCTGATTTTGGAAGGAATATCGGGACTTATTAAATCTTTACTTGGTATTGCTGTTCCCTTTTTATTGTTATTTGTATTATATGCCTTAAGGATGCTGGGGGCTGGAGATATTAAGCTCTTTAGTGCAATTGGAGCTGTTTTGGGCTTTAAAGCGGCCCTTTGGATAATGGCCTATTCCTTTCTGGCAGGAGGCGTAATTGCCTTAATCATTGTTATTGTCAATCGCAACGGGAAAGAAAGGTTGTTTAATATATTTAATTACTTGAAAAATGTATTTCTTACATTCAATATACAACCGTATACGAATTTTGAGGACAAGGGGAGCAAAGCGGTTTTTAGGATGGCATATGCAATATCATGCGGGGTTATAATATTCTTTGTTGAAGTAATGCTTGGTATGAAGTAGAATAGATAATAAGTATATTATTTTGTGTTAAGGATGAATATTTTATGGGAAAAACAACGGATGATATATTGGCTAAAATAGGATGCAAAAACACAAAATCAAGAAAAGCAGTTGTTGAGATTCTTCAAAGCGCAGAGAATCCCCTTTCTGCTGAAGATATATTTTTTGCTGTAAAAAAACAGGGCTCGTCTGTCAACCTGTCTACTGTTTACAGAACCCTTGACCTTATGGAAAGCAAGTCTCTTGTAAACAAAATTGTCATGGGAGACGGCAAAGCAAGGTATGAGCTTACAGTGGACGGTCATCGCCATCATCTGGTGTGTACAAATTGTCATAAATCGGTGCCGATAGATTTTTGTCCTTTGGAAAAGATGGAAAAGGATATCGGTATGCGAAATGATTTTGACATAACCGGTCATAAGCTTGAAATCTACGGAATCTGTCCCAAATGCAAAAAAGAATAGTTCAAATAGAAGTGCTTGACTGGGCTAAAGCACCCGATATATAATCATATTAAATGCAAATGATTTGCATTTGAAATAATATGCTTAAAATATAGTTTGTATGGATATAATTAACTGTAAGCAAATCGGCTATGACAAGACTAATGCGGGAGGACGCTTTTTTTATGAGAAGAAGGATAAAATGGGTTGCTTTGATGATTTTATGTCTGGCATTTCTTATTACAGGCTGCTTTGACAGTTCAAATGTAAAAACCCGTGGGGACAATGACAAAATCAATGTGTATGCCAGTTTCTATACCATGTATGATTTTGCAAAGAAAATTGGCGGCGACAGGATTAACCTTACCAATATTATGCCGGCAGGGACGGAGCCCCATCATTGGGAACCGTCACCGAAGGATATTCTAGAGATTGGAAAGGCCGATGTTTTTGTGTATAATGGGGCAGGTATGGAGCCATGGGTGGAAAAGGTGCTTGGTTCTATAAATAATAAAAGTCTTCTGGTGGTTGAAACGTCAAAAAATATTGAGCTCATTTCAGGAAGCCACTATCATGATGAAGATCATGACGGAGAAGATGAGGATAAAGAAGGTCATAGTCATGAGGATACTGAGTACGATCCTCATGTGTGGTTAAGCCCTAAAAATGCAAAGAAGCAAATGGAAGCAATAAAGGATGCTTTTGTAAAGGCGGACCCTGAAAACAGTGAGTATTATGAAAAGAACTTCAAAGACAACGCTGAAAAGCTTGACATTCTTGATAAGGAATTTAGAGAAGAATTGTCAAAGTGCTCAAAAAAGGATATTGTGGTGGGACATCTGGCGTATGGATATTTATGTGAAGAATACGGGCTTAAGCAGAATGCCATAGAAGGGCTTAGCGCGGAGTCTGAGCCGACACCGGCCAGAATGGCTGAAATAGTTAAGTTTATAAAGAAAAAGGATATTAAGGTGATATTTTCGGAGAAGCTGTTGAGTCAAAAGGTACCGAATGCTATTGCCAGTGAGACTGGAGCCAAAGTAGAATTTTTAAATCCCCTTGGAGGACTTAGCCAAGAGGAGATTGATGCAGGGAAAGAATATTTTTCTGTAATGAGGGAAAATTTAGAGGCCTTAAAGAAAGCTCTTGAATAAATGCCTGATTAGAGGTTGATTTTTTATGGAAAAAGTTATTGAAGTAAACAATTTAAGCTTTGGATATGGGCAAAGGCTCATATTGGAGAATATGAGTTTTTCGGTGGAAAAAGGTGATTTTGTTGGAGTTATCGGTCCCAACGGTTCAGGAAAAAGCACCCTTGTTAAGCTGCTTTTAAAACAGATAAAGCCCATTAAAGGTGAAATCAAGCTTTTAGGACAGAATATCGAAAGGTTTAATCAGTGGAACAAGATAGGTTATGTTGCGCAAAAGGCAAGTTCCTTTAATACTAGCTTCCCGGCAACGGTGGAAGAGGTGGTAAGTGCGAATTTATTTCCCAAAATCGGACTTTTCAGAAGAATTAAAGATAAGGACAGGGAGCTTGTTTATGAAGCGCTTAAAACTGTCGGAATGGAAGACTATAAAGACCGGCTGATTGGCAATTTGTCGGGAGGACAGCAGCAAAGGGTGTTTATAGCCAGGGTTCTTGTGTCGGAGCCGGATTTGATTTTTCTAGATGAGCCTACTGTGGGAATAGATTCGGAATCCGAAGGAGCTTTGTACTGCCTTTTGGGCAGGCTGAACCAGGAAAGGGGAATGACAATAGTGATGGTCAGTCATGATATAGGGGCTATCACTGTTCATGCCAATAAAATTGCGTACGTGGGCAACAAAGGTCTCATAATGAACGAAAACACCGAAGATTTTGCGAAAAAAAGGCTAAAAGAGATATATGGATATGATGTAAACCTTCATGCCAATAAGCATTGTTGCACAAACTGTTGGAAGAAAGGAGCCATATAAATGTCCGGTATTTTTGGTGAAGACTTTATTTTAAACCTTGGATTTATGCAAAGGGCATATTTTATAGGAATACTTATAGCCATAATGGCACCTGCTATAGGTGTGATAATAGTTTTACGAAGACAGTCCATGATAGGAGATTCCCTTTCCCATACTTCTCTTGCAGGGGTGGCTTTTGGTTTGATTGCCGGCATAAATCCCATAGTGGGTGCAACTTTGTTTTCAATAACTGCAGCGCTGGGAATAGAGAAGATCAGGAGAGCTTTTCCAAAATATGCCGAGATTTCGATAGCAGTCATTATGTCTACTGGAATCGGACTTGCAGGAGTTTTGTCCGGTTATGTAAAAAGCGGCTTTTCCTTGTCTTCCTATTTGTTTGGGAGCATTATAGCAATATCAGATTTTGAGCTTATCATTATAGCGGTTTTGAGTACTGTGGTAATAGTAACTTTTGCAGCTCTATTCAAGGAGTTGTTTTTTATAACCTTTGATGAGGAAGCGGCAAGGCTTGCCGGAGTACCGGTCAAAATAATTAACTTTATTTTTGCTGTTCTTACAGCAGTGACAGTTGCAGTGTCTTCAAGAATAGTTGGGACTTTGGTTATATCCTCACTTCTGGTTCTTCCGCCTGCTTCAGCCATGCAAATAGCAAAAAGCTTCAAGCAGACAATAGTTTATTCTTTGCTGTACGGTATTTTTTCCATAGTTACCGGACTTACTCTTTCTTTTTACCTGGACATGGTTCCCGGAGGTACAATAGTACTGATAAGCGCGATTTGTCTTGTACTTACCCTTGTTTATAAAAACTTGGTTAAAGGATTGATTGTAAAAAAGACATTAACCAAGGCAAATTAAGCATCTAGTCTTATCTTTCAGATATTTGATTCTTTTTGTTAGCACTCACCTTAAATGAGTGCTAAATTTGTCTTGACAAATTTTGAGCAGTGACTGTAATATATTTATTAGTACGAAATTACTCGGCAATCATATTATCAGGAGGGACTGCAATGAATCGTGAAAGTGGAACTATATCCATTAATACGGAAAATATTTTTCCTATTATAAAGAAATGGTTGTATTCTGAAAAGGATATTTTCATTCGTGAATTGGTTTCCAACGGCAGTGATGCCATAAGCAAGCTAAAAAAGCTGGTATCGATAGGGGAAGCGGAAGTTGACAGCAATGAAAAATACTACATAAAGGTTGTTGTTGACAAAGAGAAAAAGACTCTTAAGATAATTGACAACGGTATTGGAATGACAGAGGAAGAGGTAAAAAAATATATCAATCAGATAGCCTTTTCCGGAATTAAAGATTTTGTTGAAAAGTACAAGGACAAGACTGACGAAGCCCAGATTATCGGTCATTTCGGTCTGGGATTCTATTCCGCTTTTATGGTTTCAAGCAAGGTCCAAATTGACACTTTGTCCTATCAAAAGGATGCCAAAGCTGTAAGATGGATAAGTACAAGCGGCATTGAGTATGAGATGGAGGACTCTGACAGGACTGAAAGAGGAACTACCATAACCCTTTATATTGCTGAGGACAGCGAAGAGTTCTTAGAGCCGTACAAGGTAAGGGAGACCCTTGTGAAATATTTCTCATTCCTTCCTTATGAGTTGTATTTCGAAGATGCAAACGCTGCAAAGGAAGATAAAAAGGAAGACGGAGAAAATGAGGAAGAGAAGGCGGAAGAACCAACGCCAATAAATGATACAAGTCCGCTTTGGCTAAAGAACCCAAAGGATTGCACAGAGCAGGAATACAAAGATTTTTACAGGAAGGTGTTCTTTGATTTTAATGATCCTTTGTTCTGGATACACCTTAATATGGATTATCCGTTTAATTTGAAGGGAATTCTTTATTTCCCGAAGCTCAGAAACGAGATTGACAATTTTGAAGGAAAGATTAAGCTTTTCTGCAACCAGGTTTTTGTTGCTGATAATATCAAGGAAGTTATTCCTGAATTTTTGATGCTTCTTAAAGGTACGATTGACTGTCCCGACCTTCCTCTCAACGTATCAAGAAGTTTTTTGCAAAATGACGGTTATGTGAATAAGATTTCCACCCATATTACAAAAAAGGTGGCAGACAAGCTTACTTCAATATTTGAGAATGAGAGGGAGAATTACAACAAGTACTGGGATGATATCAACCCATTTGTTAAATTCGGCTGCATAAAGGAAAACAAGTTCTATGAGAGGGTAAAGGATATAATTATCTTCAAGACCACAGGGGGAGAGTATATAACACTCAAAGATTATCTTGAACGCAATAAGGATAAGCATGAAAACAAAGTATTTTATGTAACCGATGAAAAGCAGCAGGCACAGTATATTAAGATGTTTAAGGACAATGACATGGAAGCTGTAATGATGAATACAGTGATAGATAATCACTTCATACAGCTCTTGGAGATGAATCAAAGCGGTGTAAAGTTTTTGCGCATAGATTCCGACTTGAGTGAAAGCATGAAAGACAAAGAAACCGGTGCTGACGAAAACTCACAAAAAGAGATTTCTGAGGCTCTTGAAAAGCTGTTTAAAGAAAGTCTCAATAACGATAAGCTTAAAATACAGGTTGAGGCTTTGAAATCTTCGACACTTCCGGGAATGATTCTTTTGAGTGAACAGGCAAGAAGGATACAGGAAATGAGCAGGATGTATGGCGGATTTAATTTTGGCGGAATGTATGGGGAAGAAGAAACCCTTGTTTTAAACAGCAACAGCAGCCTGATCAAATCTCTTCTGGGCCTTAAAGACAAAGAAGACAAAAAAGAAGATGTAAAGCTTATATGTGAGCACATTTATGACCTTGCAAAAATGAGCCACAAGCAGCTCGAACCGGACGATATGACAAGATTTATTGAAAGAAGCAATTCATTACTTTCAAAACTTGCTTCAGGGCAATAATAAACATTATGAAAAATGTCCTTCGGATTATGAAAGATTCCGAAGGACATTTTTTAAATATTATTATTTGATATTTATATTACGTATTTATTATTTGGACTGATCCTTTGCTCTGATTTCCACTCTTCTGATTTTTCCGCTTATGGTTTTTGGAAGCTCATCAACAAACTCAATAATTCTAGGATACTTGTAAGGAGCAGTTACTTTCTTAACATGATCCTGAAGCTCTTTTACAAGTTCATCACCGGGGGTATAATTCTTAGCAAGGACAACTGTTGCTTTAACTATCTGACCCCTGATAGGATCCGGTACAGCTGTTATTGCACATTCCAAAACTGCGGGATGCTCTAAAAGAGCGCTTTCTACTTCAAAAGGCCCAATTCTGTATCCGGAACTCTTTATAACGTCGTCAGCCCTGCCGACAAACCAGTAATAGCCGTCCTCATCACGCCAAGCCATATCACCGGTGTAGTAGATATCATCATGCCAAACCTTATTTGTAAGCTCTTTGTCTCTGTAATATCCGCCAAACATTCCTACAGGTTTGATTTTGTCTGTTCTTATAACTACCTGACCCTCTTCACCGACTTCACAGGAGTTTCCGTTTTCGTCAAGAAGGTCTATTACATAACCTGCAGAAGGTTTGCCCATAGAGCCCGGCTTCGGTTCCGTCCATGGGAATGTACCCAAGGTTACGGTAAGCTCTGTCTGGCCATATCCTTCCATAAGCCTGATACCTGTTGCTTTATAGAATTGGTTGTATACTTCGGGGTTTAATGGCTCTCCAGCAACTGTACAATATTTCAATTTGCTGAAATCGTATTTGCTCAAATCCTCTTTTATAAAGAATCTGTAAATTGTAGGAGGTGCGCAGAAGGTGGTAACACCATACTTGCATATTACCTCGAGAAGCTCTTTCGGAACAAATTTATCATAATCGTATACAAAAACAGCACTTCCGGCAAGCCATTGGCCGTAGATTTTGCCCCATACGGCTTTTGCCCATCCTGTATCTGCAACGGTAAGGTGTAGTCCTCCGTCAATTACATTTTGCCAGTATTTGGCGGTAATAATATGGCCCAAAGGATAGGTGAAATCATGGCTAACCATTTTTGGCATTCCGGTGGTTCCGGATGTAAAATATAGAAGCATGATACTGTCATTGGTCGGTGCATCTTCACCTGTAGGTCTTTCAAAATTAGGTGATTCGCTTTCGATTTCTTTGTTGAAGTTGTACCAGCCTTCTTTTTCTTTGCCGATAAGAGCCTTTGCCACAACTGTAGGCGATTGCTCCAATGACTCTTCAACATGTTGTATTACTTCATCTTCAGCTACACAAACGATCATTTTAATATCAGCTGCATTGTTTCTGTAAACTATGTCTTTTGTGGTGAGAAGATGGGTGGCCGGTATACAGATGGCACCTAGCTTATGTAAAGCAAGGATGGCAAACCAGAACTCATAACGCCTTTTTAATATCAGCATTACGGGGTCGCCCTTTTTTATTCCTACTCTCTTAAAGAAATTTGCAGTCTTGTCGCTGTACTCTTTTAATTGACCGAAAGTAAACGTTGCTTCGGCACCTTTCTCATCACACCAGACTATTGCAACTTTTTCCGGTGTTTTAGATGCGATTTCATCAACAACATCATAAGCGAAGTTGAAGTTTTCAGGAATGTTTAATTTAAAATTTTCAATAAAATCTTCATACGAGTCAAAATTAACTTTAGACAGGTATTTCTCTAACAACATTTTACATAAAACCTCCATTATAAAATTATGGCCAGGAATCTGGCAGGCTTGCCATTCATAGCCTTCATACCGTGTTTTGCGCTTGAGTCAAAGAATAGGGAATCCCCTTCATTGAGTATAATTTCATGACCGTTGATAATTACTTTCAAAACTCCCTCAATAACATAGTTGAATTCTTGACCCGGGTGGGAATTGTAGTTTATCTCGGCATTGGAATCGGGTTCAACGGTTACAAGGAATGGTTCTATTTTTTTGTTTACGAAATTGTATGCAAGGCTCTGATACTTGTAGTCTTTTCTTCTTTCCACACTTACGCCCTTGTCTTTTCTGACAACAGAGTATGTATGGAGCTTTGGAGCCTCGCCGGTAAGGATTTCGGAAAGCTCAACATCAAATTTGCTGGCAATTTTGAACAACAGGCTGACAGGTATATCCACGTTTCCGCTTTCGTATTCCGAGTAGGTTTCGCTGTCAATGCCCAATTCTCTTGCCAATGTTTCAACGGAGATACCGGAGATTTCTCTTAGCTCCTTTATTCTTTTACTAATTTGCTTAATTTGTTCAGACATGGAACCATCCTTTCTATGTTTATTTTAATAAACTAATCAAAAACGATAATAATACTTATAATATCGTAACACACGATAAGTAAAGATGTAAAGGGAATGAGGACAAGTATGTTAAAGTTTTTTATAAAAATTTATAAGAAAAATTTATTATTGAATTTTACGGGGCAGTTATTTGTGCAGCAAATTGATAAACTCAGAAGAAGCCCTGGAAAGGGGAACATTTTTCATCGTGATGATTCCCAGTTTTCTAGGCGTAACGCTCTCTTTTAGCTTAACTTCAAAAAGGGTTCCTTTTTGAAGCTCATCGGCAACGCTTTCTTTTAGGACCAAAGCGATACCCAGCCCAATTTTTGCAAACTCTACAAGAAGGTCAATGCTTTCTAATTCTATTTCCGGCAAAATGCCAATTCCTTTGGAAGAAAGATAAGAATCGAAATTCCTTCTTGTTGAAGTACCCCGGTCAAGCATAAGGAGGGGATAGGAGGCAAGGGTTTTTATGTCGGTTACTTTATTTTTAAGCTCTATGTACCTGTCGGAGGCCACGAATATATCTTGTACCGTCAAAAAATCTTCTTGGTGTAATTTGTTGTCCTGCACGGGAAGAGTCACGATACCGAAATCAATCAATCCCTTTTTTAATATGTCCTGAATTTGTGACGAGGTTCTGTTTATAACTTGTATTTTAACGCTGGGGTAGTTTTTTATAAATTTTTCTATGTAGGGAATGAGAAAATATTTGCAGACGGTGTCGCTTACTCCGATTCTTATTTCGCCGCTTTCAAGGTTCTGAGTTTGATATATTTTGTGTTCGGCTGTTTTTATAAAATTGTAAGCCTGCTCAATATGTTTAAACAGTATTTCTCCTTCCACAGTAAGCTTTATTTCACGGTTTTTTCGAAAAAAAAGCTTGGAGCCCAGCTTTTCTTCAAGGCTTTTTATGGACTGGCTTACCGCAGACTGGGAGACGTGAAGCATATCGGCCGCAACAGAAAAGCTTTGTGCTTTTGCAGTATGATAAAAAATTTTATACAATTCAAAATTTATATCCATAAGCACCTCTAATACAACTTATTAATATTATTAATTTTACTTATTTATTTTATCATATTATAATGTATTTGTATCCGTAAAAATGTCGAAAAAATTAATTTGAAAGAGGTACTGGTATGGTTAAGATTGTAAGAAGAGTTTTTGTTGAAAAGAAAAAGGGGTTTGATTTGGAAGCCCAAAGAATGTACAGGGATTTGAAGGAGAACTTGAGAATCGGCGGACTTTCCGGTGTTAGGATAATAAACAGGTATGATGTTGAGGGAATATCCGACGAAGAGTATGAAAGTGCGAAAAGGACTATATTTTCCGAACCGCCGGTGGAAGAGGTTTTCGATGAAACCATAACTATAGATGAGAAAGACAAAATAGTTGCTATAGAGTATTTGCCCGGGCAATATGACCAAAGGGCGGATTCTGCATCCCAATGTATTCAGATACTGACCCATGGGGAAAGACCTGAAGTCAAGGTAGCAAAGCTTGTTGTGCTTCAAGGGGATGTGTCGGCTAAAGAATATGAAAAAGTAAAGAATTATCTGATAAATCCTGTGGAATCCCAGGAAGCATCCTTGATAAAGCCAGAAACTTTGGATGTGGAAGTGAATGTCCCTGAAGATGTAAAGGTTTTAGATGGATTTATAGAAATGAATCGCGACCAACTTAAAGATTTCGCAGACAGCATGGGTTTTGCAATGTCTTTGGAAGATTTGGAATTTTGTCAGAAGTATTTCAGGGACGATGAAAAGAGAAACCCTACCGTTACCGAAATAAGGGTTATTGACACCTATTGGTCAGACCACTGCCGTCATACCACGTTTCTTACAAACATTGAAAATGTGGATATTGAAGAAGGCAGATTTACAGCTCCCATAAAGGATGCCTATGAAAAATATCTTGAATCGAGAAAGCTTGTTTATGGCGATAAAGAAAAGGATATCTGCCTTATGGACATCGCAGTGATGGGCATGAAGGAGCTAAAGAAAAAAGGAATGTTAAAAGACCTTGATGAGTCTGAAGAGATAAATGCATGCAGTATAGTAGTTGATGTGGATGTAAACGGAGAAAAAGAAGAGTGGCTTGTGATGTTCAAAAACGAAACTCACAATCATCCTACAGAAATAGAGCCTTTTGGAGGAGCTGCCACTTGTCTTGGAGGTGCCATAAGAGACCCGTTGTCGGGAAGGTCTTATGTGTACCAGGCCATGCGTGTAACGGGAAGCGGCGACCCGCGTACCGCTATAGAAGACACATTACCCGGCAAGCTTCCTCAAAGAAAGATAACAACAGAGGCTGCCCAGGGTTACAGTTCCTACGGAAACCAGATAGGTCTTGCCACCGGACAAGTTGCAGAAATCTATGATGAAGACTTTGTGACAAAGAGAATGGAAATAGGTGCGGTAATAGGTGCTGCTCCGAGAAAGAATGTAAAAAGAGAAAAGCCCAAGGCAGGAGATGTAATCATACTTCTTGGCGGAAGGACAGGCCGTGACGGCTGCGGAGGAGCTACCGGTTCTTCAAAAGAGCATACGGAAGAATCTTTGCTTGCCTGTGGAGCTGAAGTTCAAAAGGGTAATCCCTTAACAGAAAGAAAAATTCAAAGGTTGTTTAGAAAGCCCGAGGTCAGCACCATGATTAAGAAGTGCAATGACTTTGGAGCGGGAGGAGTATCCGTTGCCATAGGTGAGCTTGCGGAAGGGCTTAGAATTAATCTCGATGCAGTGCCTAAAAAGTATGAAGGGCTTGACGGTACTGAGCTTGCCATTTCAGAATCTCAGGAAAGAATGGCAGTAGTGGTGGCAAAAGAGAATGTGGATGCCTTTATCAAAGCTTCAAGAGAAGAAAACCTTGAGGCTACGCCTGTTGCAGAAGTGACAGATGACAGAAGGCTTGTAATGTACTGGAGAGACAAGGCTATTGTAAATATTAAAAGGGATTTTCTTGACACAAACGGAGTAAAACAGTATTCCAATGTTTCGGTTACCGCTCCTTCGGAGGAAGGATACTATTTTGACAGCATTCCCAAGGAAGCTGAGGATTACTCAAAGAATATTTACGATGCGTGGGTTCGAAACCTGCAGAGACTAAATGTGTGCAGCCAAAAAGGGCTTGTGGAGAGATTCGACAGCACTATCGGTGCCGGAACAGTGCTGATGCCTTTTGGCGGAAAGCTTCAGCTGACCCCTGCAGAAGGAATGGCGGCAAAGATTCCGGTGTTGGACGGGGATACAAATACCGGTACACTTATGACATTTGGATACAATCCATCCATTGCAAAGTGGAGTCCGTTCCACGGGGCGATGTTTGCTGTGATAGAATCTGTGGCTAAAATTGTTGCCATGGGAGGCAATCACAAAAAAATCAGATTAACTTTGCAAGAGTATTTTGAGAAGCTGGGAAGCGACCCCAAAAAGTGGGGCAAGCCCTTTAGTGCATTGCTTGGTGCATATTATACCCAGACAAAGATGGGCATACCTGCCATCGGAGGAAAGGACAGTATGTCCGGAACCTTTAAGGATATGAACGTACCTCCGACTTTGGTTTCCTTTGCTGTTGCAACAATGGATGTGAATTATACAGTGTCTTCCGAATTTAAAAGAGCAGGAAGCAAAGTAGTTTTGGTTCCTCTGAAAATTGATGAGAAGGGATTGCCGGATTTTGCCCAGCTGGATAAAAATTATACAACAATACATGAAATGATTATGAACAGAAAAGTGCTTGCGGCCCACACTGTAAGAAGCGGTGGAATTTCCGAAGCGATAAGCAAAATGTGCTTTGGAAACATGATAGGATTTAAGTTTGAGGCATCAATAGATGCAAGAAGGCTTTTTGAGCCGCTTTACGGGTCTATTGTGCTTGAAATGGATGAAAGCAGCAATTTGGACGAATTGTTAAAAGGCATAGAATATGAAGTTTTGGGGTCTACCCAGGAGAAAAAATCAATTGAATTTGGAGATGTAAGCCTTGATATAGAGGAGCTTTGCCAAAAATGGCAGGAACCTTTGGAGAAGGTTTTCCCAATAAATGCAGAGTCTGTAAACGGTGCTCCGAAGCAGTATAAATTTGAAAAGAGAAACAGTATAAAGCCGTCCGTTTCGGTGGCAAGGCCAAGAATATTCATGCCGATATTCCCGGGAACCAACTGTGAATATGATACTGCCAAAGCTTTTGAAAGGGCTGGCGGTGTGGTGGACATGCTCGTTATTAAAAATCTTACTTCCACCGAGATAGAAGAGTCTATAGGGGAGATGGCAAAGAGAATTGACAACTCCCAGATTGTGATGATACCGGGAGGATTCAGCGGCGGTGATGAGCCCGACGGTTCAGGAAAGTTTATAGCCACGGCATTTAGAAACCCAAGAGTAAAAGAAGCAGTTATGAGGCTTCTTAAGCAAAGAGACGGACTTATGCTGGGTATATGCAACGGTTTCCAGGCTCTTATAAAGCTTGGACTTGTGCCGTATGGTGAAATCAGAGACCTTAATGAAGACAGTCCCACTCTTACCTTTAATACAATAGGCCGCCACGTTTCGTGCATGGTAAGGACAAAAATAACATCAACCCTCTCTCCGTGGTTTAACAATGTAAATGTTGGTGATGTTCATACCATAGCTGTATCCCATGGAGAAGGAAGATTTGTGGCAAATAAAGAAGTGCTTGAGATGATGGAAAAGAATGGCCAGATAGCAACCCAGTATGTTGACCCGGACAATAATGCAACCTATGACATAAGGTTTAACCCAAATGGCTCTTTCGAGGCTATTGAGGGTATAACAAGTCCTGACGGAAGAGTTTTGGGTAAAATGGGGCATTCCGAGAGAATAGGAAGCAATGTTGCAAAAAATGTACCGGGAGATAAGGACCAGAAGCTGTTTGAAGCCGGTGTAAACTACTTTAAGTAAGATTTCCCTAAAAAAGCTGAAAAATTTTTATGTAGTATTTTAAAAATATATGTTATAATCAAAAGGCATAGATAGAGAGAGGGTTTTTCAGACTTTTATAAGGGGTGAGGTAATGAACTGAATAAAATAATTGGGAAATATCTTCCGGCAAAAAAGTTTACAATTTTGACACAATTGGGTCAAAATTAAGCGCTAAAATAATTTTGATTTAAGTAGAAATTTGTGGGTTGTTAAAAATTTAAGAAAAAGGATGAATTAATATGAAAAAAGCAAAAAGTATAATATTAGTTGTGAGTATAGTGGTAGTGCTGATTGCGGGTTTGTCGGCGGCGACATATTTTTTGTTAAAACCCATGTTTCAAAAAGACGGTGGTTCCAATTCTGATTACTCTATCAGTACTTCACCGCTGACGAAAGAAGAAGCAAATAAAGTAATAGCTGAAGTAAATGGAGAAAAGATTTTGTACAAAGAATTTTATTTCTTGTACAGCCAGCAAGCTGCATATTATGGTCTTACAGATGAGGATTCCCTCAGTGACGATATGAAGGAAATGTTAAAGACTATAAAAAACGAAATATTGACTCAGTTGATTCAGCAGGAGATTGCAAAGCAAAAGGCAAAAGAGGCAGGATATACGGTAACGGATGAAAAGCTTGCTGAAGCCAAAGAGTCGTTTGATAAAATGATTGAAGACATTGCGGAGCAATTAAAGATGGCGAATCCATCCGAAGCAGAGACAACAGATTTTGTTAAACAAGCTAAAGACTATGTGAACAGTGAACTTGATGCCATGAAGATTTCAATGGATGAATATATTGAGCAAACTGCCGAATATATGCTTGTTACAGAATTTATGGAATCTATAACAAAGGATATTGACGTGACCGATGAAGAAATCCGAAAATATTATGACGAACAGTTAAAGGTTCAAAAAGATAATCCCGACGAAGCTGCGTATGCAAGTATCCAATTGATTCAGCCGGCAAGTTCAAGGGTAAAACATATATTGATTGGTTTGTCCGATGAAGTAAAGAACAAATACAACAGTTTGAAGTATGAAGAAGGAAAGACAGAAGAAGCTGAGGCGTATCTTAATGAAAAGCTTGAGGAAATCAAGCCGAAGGCACAAGATGTATTAAACAAAGCTAAAAACGGTGAAGACTTTGAAGCTCTTATAAAAGAATTCGGCGAAGACCCGGGAATGGAATCGGAAGAATACAAGGACGGATACACAGTTTCAAAAAACAGCGGATTTATAGAAAGTTTTGAAGAAGCTTCTTTAGCTCTCGGAGAAGGTGAAATATCGGATCTTGTTCCGGGTCCTTACGGATATCATATTATAAAAGTGTATGAGAAGACTCAGGAGAAGCCATATACTTTAGAAGAGAAGAAGTCGGAAATAAAGGAAATGTTGCAAAGCGATAAGAAGTCAACATTCATGGATGAAAAGATGAAAGAATGGGAAAATGCTTCCACGATAGTAAGGCATGACGATTTGCTGTAATTTTAAAATAGAAAATCCTGGCGGTTTGGACTGCCAGGATTTTTTATTTGGCAATTATATAATCGATATTCGGTTTTCCTGCATCCAGAAATCAATCTGGATAAGGTAGGCAAGCATTTGAGGCTGTGCCATCAACTGACCGAACCAAGGATTTGAATTGTCTGAGCTTCCTTCTGCCATAGCTCTTACCTCTTTAACATTAATTAGCTGATGAAGAGGAGAACTTATATCGTTTAATATTTCCAGTATCCACTTGCTGACCGCTTTTTTGTATGAAGGATTATGAGTTTTGGGATATGGGCTTTTCTTTCTCTCGATTATATAATCGGGAACAATACATTTTAAAGCCTGCCTTAAAAGACCCTTTTCTCTTCCATTGTACATTTTTAAATCCCATGGAATATTCCATACATACTGTACCAGCCTGTGGTCGCAGAAGGGAACCCTTACTTCAAGGCCTGATGCCATACTCATGCGGTCTTTTCTGTCAAGAAGGGTGGACATAAACCAGTTGATGTTAAGATAGAATATTTCTCTTCTTCTATTTTCAATCCTGTCTTCTCCTTTTAGCAGCGGAACCTCGCTTAAAGTTTCCCTGTAGCGTCTTTCGATATATTCTTCAGGCTTTATCAAATTCAAAAGCTCCTTTGACAATATCTTTGTCCTTTCGTGTACCGACAGGGACCATGGAAACGTATCGGCAAAGAGCATATGTTCATTGTGAAACCACGGATATCCGCCGAATATTTCGTCGGCACATTCACCGGACAGAGCCACCACCGCACTTTTTTTCACTTCACGGCAGAAAAGAAACAGGGATGAATCAATGTCTGCCATTCCCGGCAAGTCTCTTGCCTTTACTGCATCAATTAAGGCATCTGCCAGCTGTGGCGTATCGAATTTTATATAATGGTGGCATGTATTAAAGCTTTCACTCATTTTCTTTATCCAGGGTTCATCCGAATTTGGCTGAAACATGCTGGGTTTAAAGTAGATATCATTGTCTACATAATCAATAGAGAAAGTATGAAGCTGTCCTTTGCCCTGAGTTTCAAAAGCTCTTGCTGCCACAGCAGTAATGGTACTTGAATCAAGTCCGCCCGACAAAAAGGTGCAGACCGGAACATCTGCCACGAGCTGTCTCGTGATGGCGTCTAACACCAAGTCTCTGACTTTGGAAATGGTAGCTTTTTCTCCGTCGGTATGGGGGTAGCTTTCCAACGACCAGTATTTTTGGATGTGTATTCCATTGATATCAAAGAGCATGGAATGAGCCGGCTTAAGCTCATAAACATCCTTGAATACACCGTGCCCTGGCGTTCGGGCGGGACCTAGTGCAAAGATTTCTGCCAGACCTTCAGCATCCAATTTGGGTTCTACAAGGGGATTTGCCAACAGTGCCTTTAACTCAGAGCCAAATATCAAGGAATCTCCTCTTTGGGCGTAGAACAGCGGTTTTACACCAAATCTGTCCCTGCCCAAAAAAAGACTTTTTTTACCTTCATCCCAAATTCCAAAAGCATATATTCCATTCAGATATTCGACGCATTTTGTGCCCCATTCAATGTAAGAAACCAGTAGAACCTCTGTGTCCGAGCTGGTGAAAAATTCGTGGCCTTTAGACTTTAGCTCGTCACGCAAATCCGCAGTATTATAAAGCTCTCCGTTGTATGTAATAACATACCTGTTTTCGCCTTGATTTCGAACCATGGGTTGAACTCCGCCTTCAGGGTCCACGACTATCAGACGCTTGTGGGCAATAAGCGCATTGGGAGAAATCCAGCTTCCCGATGCATCGGGGCCACGAGGCGTCAACCTTTCAATCATTGAATTTAATACTTTTTCTTGCTCGGTCAAGTCTGCTTTTAGATTTATCCAACCTGCAATACCGCACATATAAATATCAACTCCTAGCATTAGATAAAAACAAAAAGGTGCCCCATAAGCTTTCGGCACCTTTGCCGGACTTGAAATTAAGAAGTCCTTCATACAAGTAATATATGCCAAGAGGGCTTGTCTTGTTACCATTTAAATGATATGAAAATAAATTTATTTACCTTTTTATATGTCATATATTTTTGACAGTGAAAATATGTATAATGCAGGATTATAGAGATTGGAAGTATGAAAAATGAAGTTTTATGTTGTGAAAGTAAATAGTGTGCTAAAGCTTGGTTTCTTGGCAATCATAATATTGGCTGTTGCAGTCTTTGCTTATTTTTCGGCGGAAGATGTTGCTTCTGTATTTCAGCAAAAAAGAGAAATTCCCATTTATTCTGTGGATTATCCTGAAAAAAAGGTTGCCCTGACCTTTGACTGTGCCTGGGGAAGTGAGGATATACCGGATATTCTCAACACCTTGAGGGAGCACGATGTAAAAGCAACCTTTTTTATTATCGGGGTTTGGGCTGAGAAAAATCCTGATGCGGTAAAAATGATTGCGGATGACGGACACGATGTGGCGAATCATTCCTATTCCCATTACAAAATGTCCAGCCTGAAAAATTCGGCAATAAAAACTGAAATATTAAAGTGTGATAGTGTTTTAAAGAAGATTACGGGAAAAGATGTGGACTTGTTCCGACCGCCCTATGGGGATTACAACAATGACGTTGTCCGAACTGCCAGAGAATTGAACCACTATACAATACAATGGGATGTGGATTCTTTGGACTGGCGGCCGGGAATCACAGCCGACGAAATAAAAAATCGGGTGCTTAAAAATGTAAGCAACGGTTCAATTATACTGTTCCACAATGATACCAAACATACGGCTAAAATACTTCCGGAAATAATAATTTCACTCAAAGAAAAGGGATATGGCTTTATTCCCGTTTCCCAAATGATTATGAGGGAAAATTACGAAATTGACTATAGGGGCAGGCAAATAAAAAAACAGTAATGTAAGTTTTTGTTAGAGTTTTCAGTGTGATTTTTATCCTTTTACATAAAATTAAGAAAAAAGTACATTATAAAATTACAGTTATCAAAAGAAATGGGGTTTGAACCGGGTGCTGATAACAGCAATAGTTGGTCAAAACGACAAGGAGAAAACTGCGAATATTATTAATTCCATATTACACAATTCAAAAAAGCGAATCAGTATAGTTGACTCAAAGAACCTGTCCGGCTTGGATGAAAAACGGATAAAAGGTTATTTGGCTGAGCTTGAGCGAAATAAAACCGATATTCTTATACTAAAGCTTGATTTATCGGAAGTTTCTAAGGAAATTTATGACTATTTGAGATTTGATATTATTGTTTTTACCGATAAAGCCGATGAAATAAATGGTGAAATGGAACAAAATTATATGGATTTGATGAAAAAGGCTTTTTCGCTGTTGAAAGAAAAAGGGATAGCAATAGTAAATGCCGATGATAATGAGCTGAACAAGTTTTTCAAAGACATTAAACATTATATTGTGACTTACGGTTTTAATCTCAAGGCCAGCATGACCACATCAAGCATAGGAGACCTTGTTGCCAAGGACAATATGCTGTGTTGCCTGCAAAGAAGAATATATACAAAAAACGGAACGGTAATTGAGCCGCAGGAGTTTAAAGTCAGGACAGACCTTGAGAGTGTTGACCCAAGCAATGTTTTGGCTGCGGCAACTTTTGTTTTGGTAAACGGCTTTGATATAAATCAGATGAAAAATTAATGCAAGTCATAGAAAAATACTTTCAAGCATTTTCAAGTTGGTCGATATATAATATAATAATGAATACGAATGGTTTTTTGGATGTTACAGGCAAGTTTACAAGTAGTTTTTTGACTTATTTAGGAATGCAAAGAGTGGATGCATCCACGCCGGATTCCTTTCTTTGGGAATACTTAAATTGATTTTTATTTCAGTATATTTATATAAAATTTTTAGCTTCTTTCAGGAAATACCTACAAATTTAGCTAATGTATGAATAAATTAATTCTAAAAAGCATCAGAGGTGAATAACATTACATTAGATAAATTATTGGATATACGTAAGAAGCCTAAGAGAGGAGTGTGGGGGTCGGATGGTCGGAAACATCATTGAGAACAACATAGTGACCATTTCCGGTAAAATAGTATCAGAAGCGGTATTTAGTCATGAGGTTTACGGTGAGGGATTTTATTGTTTTACATTGGAAGTTCCAAGGCTCAGCGATAGTTATGACAGGATTAATGTTACAGTGTCGGAACGCCTGATTTCAAAGCAAGATTTGGAAATAGGCAAATTCATAGAGGTGGAAGGACAGTTTCGTTCCTATAACAATTATAATAATCCTGAAGGAAGCAAGCTAATACTGACTGTATTTGCCAGAGAAATCAGTTTCTTGGAGGACGATAAGAAGATCAAGAATCCGAATCAGATTTTTCTGAATGGTTTTATATGTAAAAAACCCATATACAGAACAACTCCTTTTGGAAGGGAAATTACGGATATATTGCTGGCTGTCAACAGACCATATAACAAATCGGATTACATACCCTGTATTTGCTGGGGAAGGAATGCCAGGTACTCAGCCGGACTTGATGTCGGTCAAAACATAAAGATATGGGGAAGGATACAAAGCCGTGAATATCAGAAGAAGCTGGATACGGGAGAAACTATAACAAAAGTGGCATTTGAGGTTTCTGTTTCTAAAATGGAAGTATGTACAAAAGAAGATATGGGAGAGAATCAGGAAGAGATTCAAGAAATACAGGAAATACAAGAAGTACAGGATGTACAGGAAGAGGGCGGAAATTGATCGGTTTATTTAGACTAATGTTTTTTAACTCTAATTTACAAAGAAACGTAATGGCATAAAAAAAGGTGATCTGAGATTTTACAGGTCACCTTTTCTGATATCGTTTTTTTGATTTTTTAGAGCCTATTCAAAGAGAAAGAGCTTTATTCTGCGGTTTCTTACGAAGAATCTCCATTGCCTCATGAGATACGGAATCAGGTAATAGTCCACTCCAAAGGCCCTTCCGGCACCGGCAAGCATGCAAATTGCAGCCGGGATATACCACCAAGAGGTTTCATATAATCCTGTTGACAGCAAGAAGTTGATATTAAGTGCCAATGAACCCAGACCGGCTATAAATGTAAATGTACCTGTTATGAATGCAATACCCAGACCTATTTCGGTAAGCACTATAAGCCATTGGAAAAAAAGCGCATTGGGAATTACAAGCTTTTCTGCTATAAAGGCATACCACGATGGGGTATGGGATGAAATAATTCTAAATACTTTTTCTCCGGTTTCGGTTATAGAAGCACTGGTCTGACCGTCAACAGCCATGCCGGCAAGCATCGGGGGGTTGAGCCATCCTTCTTTTAGCTTGTTTAGCCCCTCCATAAGCCAGGAATACCCTAAAAAGAGCCTTAGGGGAACAAGCCAGAAAGTTGGTGTGGTGACGGAGTAATGTTTTTCCAGAAGGAATTTTTCCTGTTTCTTTTTGACAAATTCGTGCTTGATGTATCTGAATACAAGTTCAAAACCGCCGATTCCAAAAAGATAGTGTGCGTTTACCATGTATTTCATCAATATTGCAAAAAGCCTTGGAAGACTTATTCCCATTATCTCCGCAACGGCAAAGAAGCTTCCCACGGAGACCATGACACCATGAAGTTTGGGCTTTATTTCTTGCCTTTCCTTGCCCCTGATATCATTAAGAATATTTAACGCAGCGCCTTCTCCGGTCTGCAGTGCAGACTCAACCAGTGCCGGGAGCGTGTGCCCGTTGTACTCGAAGCAGGAAGCATCTCCTACAGCGTATACGTTCTTGTATTGGGTTGTTGCGTATTTATCCACCCTTACCTTGCATGCTTTTCCTTTTTCAACAGAAACATTTTCGGAAAGACAGCAAGCCTTTATGCCGGCGGTCCAGATAAGGGTTTTTGTAGGTATTTTCCGTCCGTCCTTAAGCTCTAGGCTGTCTTCATTGAGCTTGCTTATTGCACTGTTTACAAGCACATCGACTTTCAAGGTGTTTGTGAGATACTTCATAACCTTGTTTATATTTTTATCCTTTAAATTGTTTAAAATCTTTGGCAAGGCTTCAATCAGCTTTAAGTCAACCTCAGATCTTTCTATTTTGTATTCTCTGCACAAGGATTTGACCCACTGAGCAATTTCACCGATAGTTTCAACACCGGTAAATCCGCCGCCGCCTACTACAAAGGTAAGAAGAGACTTTCTTTCCTTTGAATCGGCGGTACGGGATGCTTTGTCAAAGCAGTCTTTTATATGCTCCCTTATTGCAATGGCATCTTTAAAGGACCACAAGGGAAAGGCGTGCTCTTTCATACCAGGAATACCGTAATAGTTCGGTTCACTTCCGGCTGCAAAAATAAGATAATCGTATTCGTATTCATTGCTGTCGGATATGAGCTTGTTATTTTCAAAATCGATGTTTTTAATTTCATCTTTAATAATTTTTACATCGGTATACGCAAAAATGTTTTTCAATGGCACTATAACGCCATCTTCGCTTATTCTGTTTCCGGCAACTTCATGGAGTTCCGTCAGAAGAGTGTGGTAAGAGTTTTTGTCAATGATAGTTATCTCTATATCGTCATTTTTACGCTTCTTTTTATGGAGCGTCAAAGCAGCTTGAACTCCTGCATATCCGGCTCCCAATATCAATACTTTTCGAGCCATCCGAATCCTCCTCGCATAAAAAATAGTCTTAAGTACCGGCTTTTAGATTATACCTTGTTTTATGTTCGCTTATTAATAGTTTTAACAAATTGCTATAGATTAAATAAGCTGGGAACAAACATAACTGCTTATATGTTGTATAATACATATATTATATACCACGGTTTTTTATATATAACACAAATTATACTTGTATTAGTAATTTTTATTTAATGGATGTGCTTTCATAATTGACATATCTTTTTTCGGTATAATATAATTTTAACTTGAATGATAGTTTTATAAAACCTGGGGTATAAATATATTAATGATAATAATGCTTTATATTATATGGAGCATTGTTTGTTTAAATTGGTGATGATATGACAAAAAAGTTTTCGATAATTATTTTATGTTTAGCTTTGTGCATGGGTGTTTTACTTTCATCATGCCGCCTTAATTCTTCGAATTTGTATGAAACTCATGAATTCTTGATGGGAACCGTCATCATACAAAAAATATATCATAAAGATGCCGATAAAATTGCAAAAGAGGTAAATGACAGAATAGCCGGGATTGAATCGGCCATGACGATAAACAAGTCCGGGGGAGAAATAAACCTTTTAAATGATGCAGCAGGGAAAGAGTATGTAAAACTTGGCGAGGATACCCTGTATGTGCTCAATAAAGCCAAACAGTACGGTGAAATCAGCAATGGCGCCTTTGATGTTACCATAGGTCCTTTGGTGAAGTCCTGGGGCGTATTTACAGATAATCCTAAGGTGCCGTCGAAAAGTGAAATTGATGAGCTTTTGAAGCTGGTAAATTATAAGGATATAAATATTGACTTTGAAAATTCAACGGCCATGCTGTCAAAAAAAGGCCAGATTGTGGACCTTGGCGGAATTGCAAAGGGGTTTGCAGGGGATGCGGCGATTGAAATATACAAAAAATACGGGGTTGAGTCTGCGTTAATAAGCCTTGGAGGCAATATCTTAACGTTGGGCGGTAAACCCGATGGGACTCCATGGTCTGTGGGCATAAGAAATCCCAGAGGTGCTGACGGTTCGTATATCGGTATTGTCAGCGTGAAAGACAAGGCTGTGGTAAGTTCCGGAGATTATGAGAGGTTTTTTGAGAAGGACGGTGTGAGATACCACCATATTTTAGATCCGAAAACCGGCTATCCTGCCAATACAGGACTTATTGGAACTACCATCGTTTCAGACTATTCAATAGATGCGGATGCTCTGTCCACAACAGTTTTTGTGTTGGGGCTTGAGGAAGGTATGAAGCTTGTTGAAAGTCTTGAAGGGGTCGAGGCGGTTTTCATTACAGAGGACAAGAAAATATATGTAACGGATGGATTAAAGGATACTTTTACATTTAAGGATGAGAGCAAGGAATTTGAATATGTTGAAAAAAGGTGATTTATTTATTTTTGGGTTTGTCATAATATTAATAGCTGTATCTTTTTTTGGTGTTTCCCTTTATAAAAATTCAGGGAAAAATACCAATAAAATAGCAGTTATTATAAAAGACAACCAAGAGATACAGAGAATTGAAATAGATGCTGTAAATGAGCCTATGGAAATTATGATTTCAGGGGAATATAACGATATAATACTTGTGGAAAAAGGACGAATAAGATTTAAGGAAGCCGATTGCCCGGACAAAGTATGCGTAAATACCGGATGGCTTACGGAAAAAGGGGATATGGCGGTGTGCCTTCCCAACAAGACTATGATAAAGATTGAGGGGCAATCGAGTGATGTAGATATAGTTACGTATTAGAAAGTTTCGAAAACAGTATACAAGGTTATGGGGTAATAAAAGTGAATAATGTAAAAAAGACTATTTTGCTTGGGTTGTTTGTTTCTCAAGCTTTGATTTTATCAATAGTTGAATCTTGGATACCCGTTCCTGCTCCTGTACCGGGAGTAAAGCTTGGGCTTGCCAATATAATAACTGTTATAACTATTATATTTTTTGGATTTAGGGAAGCTCTAGCTGTGGTATTTGTGAGGTGTGTTCTTTCCTCTATATTTGGCGGAGGGGGATGGATGCTCTTTCTGTTCAGCGTAACGGGAGGAATTCTTAGCGCTGCTGTGATGTCGCTTCTCTATAAATCGGGACGTGATAAATTCAGTATTACGGGAATAAGCATTGCAGGTGCAATTTCCCATAATATCGGTCAGATACTTGTAGCAGCTTTTTTTATGAAGGATTTGGCGGTTGCCGTGGTTTTGCCGGTGCTTTTGATATCAGGCTGTATAATGGGCTTTTTTGTCGGACTTGTAAGCAGTTTTTTGGAAGGTGCGTTGAGAAAAACAAGGATATTTGATTAATATTTTCTTTGAAGAAGGGATATGAGAAAATGACATCGTCACATTATCCTGAAATTGAAAAGGAACTCGTCTTACTGGAGGAATTTATACGAAAGAACGTAAGGTCCAGAAACCGGCTTTTAAATGAAGCTGTAAGAAGTATTGTTCAATCGGGAGGAAAGAGACTGAGACCTGCCTTTGTTATCCTTGCTTCCCAATTTGGAAAATATAATAGTAAAAAGGTTATTCCTGCAGCTGCCGCGATTGAAATCCTTCATACCGCAACGCTGATTCATGATGATGTTGTGGACAGAACGAAGATTAGAAGAGGACAGGTTACTATATCTGAAGAATTTGGCGTGGATATGGCTGTATATGTGGGAGACTATTTATATACAAAAGCTGTTTTACTTTTGGCCGGAAATGTTCCAGAAAAAAGGCTTGCAATTCTTGCAAAAGGTATAAAAGCAATATGTGAAGGTGAAGTTGATCAGTTTGAGCACAAATATTCCATTGATACGTCAGTAATTACCTATTTGAAGAGAATAGGCAGAAAGACGGCTGTGCTTTTCGGTTCGGCATGTGCCCTGGGGGCTGATATTGCAAAATGTCCAGAAAAGATTTCAAGAAGCCTTGTCAAGTTTGGACTTTACTATGGAATGGCCTTTCAAATAAAGGATGATATCAACAACTACACAAAATCCCGATATGAGGAAGGTAAGCCAGTGGGCAACGACATATTGGAAGGAGTAATAACCCTGCCTGTAATATTGGGTCTTAGGTTAAATCCTAAATTAAGGGAACCCCTTCGGAATTTTTTGGATAAAAGAGGAAATGTCCAAGAGGAAGAAGCAGCCCATGTGGTGGAATTGATAAAAGAATCAGGTGGGATTGAAGAATCAAGGGTGCTTCTTAATAAATATATTGAAAGAGCGTTAAAAGAACTTCAGAATCTTCCGGATAACGAATATAAAAAGGCTTTTGAAAGGATAATCAAGGATTTGTGATGTAAAATGGGCTTGAAAACATATAGAATTTATATTATTGTATAATTAGAAGGTAAAAAAAATATAGGAAGGATAGATGCTGATGATTAAAGTGGTTTGTGGTAAAAAGGGTGTCGGAAAGACAAGGGCCCTTGTAGACTCTGCAAACAGTTTCGTGTCAACAGCTTTTGGCGACGCAGTTTTTATTGACGGAAGCAGCCAGTTAATGTACGACCTGAATCACAAAGTTAGGTTTATTAACGTATCCGAGTTTCCGATCGACATCAGCAGTTCCTGTACATTTCTCGGTTTTATCTGCGGTATTATTTCGAGCAATTTTGATGTAAAATGTGTATACATCGATGACCTGATACGTATTGTCAGGAAGTTGCCGAATGAATTGAAAGATTTGTTCGAAGGTTTCAACGAGCTTTCAGAAAAATTTAATGTTGATTTTTATCTTTCCGTTGAAGGCGATCCCGATTCCATGCCGGAGTTTATAAAGGAGTGTTATTAGAGGCAGGAAAAGGGATTTTGTTTTGCGCGGATAAAGCCAAATTTAATGTTTGTATTACATAGGCCGGGGATAATTAAAAGTATCCTTGGCTTTTTGTTTGGCTTCTTTAAGTGAAATGAAATTATTATGTGTTATAATACTTTATAGTATTGTTTGATTACAAATGGTGTTCAATGTATAATAGGATGATGGACCAAAAAAACTTATTAAAGGGTGCTGGAATGAACAATATTGCTTCAGTTGCTATTAGTAATACAACAAGAAAATTTGACAAGGATTATCATTATATAATTCCTGATAAATATATTGGCAGTATAAAACCTGGCATGAGGGTGATTGTGCCTTTCGGAAAGTCAAACCGGCTGGTGGAGGGCTATGTCCTGGATGTGCTAAACAGCCCCGACGTTTCTTCTTTGAAGGAGATAAGCAGAGTTGTAGACGAAAAACCGGTTTTGAAGGAAAATATGATAAAGCTGGCTTACTGGATGAAAAAACAGTATATTTGCACCTATTCCGACACCATAAAATGTATGCTGCCGCCGGGAATAGGAGTAAGCAGTACAAAAATTGTCAAGCTTATGAATAGTGAAGGTAACTTTAAAGAAAGCATTAAAAAGATAATTGATGTTCTGGCTAATAACGGCGGTGAAATGGAGTATGAAGAATTAAAAAACGAGGTTAATACCAAAACCTTTGCAAAATATATTAACAGCCTTAGAGAACAAGGATGTATAGAGGTGTGTGAAGAGTTTACCTCCAAAGTGAGGGAAAAACGCATCCGGGTGGTGTACCTTGCAAAGCCTTGGGAAGAAGTGGTTTACGATATCGATAGCAACAAGATTAAAAACATTAAGCATATAAGAATACTTGAATTGCTTGTTGAAAATGAGTACATTCCGGTGGGGGATATCGTGCGCTTTGTGGGTGCGTCAGCCAAAGTTTTGGATACTTTGAAAAAGAACGGGTATTTGGAGTTTGGAGATATTGAAGTTACAAGGGACCCTGTAGCCAACATGACCTATGAAAAAACCCTTCCGATGAAGCCTACGGATGAGCAACGGGTTGTAATAGACAGAGTAAAAAACATGCTGGATTTACGAGAGTTTAAAGAAGTTTTGCTGCATGGAATTACGGGGAGCGGAAAAACCGAGGTTTACCTTCAATTGATAGGACACTGCATCAATATGGGAAAGCAGGCTATTGTATTGGTTCCCGAAATATCACTGACTCCTCAGATGGTAAACAGGTTTAAAGGAAGATTTGGCGAAGATGTGGCGGTAATGCACAGCCGCTTGTCCTTGGGTGAAAGATATGACCAGTGGAGGCTTGTAAGAGACGGCAAGACCAAGGTTGTGGTGGGAGCAAGGTCGGCTGTATTTGCCCCTTTTGACAATCTTGGCCTGGTGATTATAGATGAGGAGCATGAAAGCTCCTACAAATCGGAAATTGTGCCCAAATACCATGCTGCTGAAATTGCAAGACAGAGATGTATTATTGAAAATGCGGTATTGCTGTACGGTTCGGCAACACCTTCGGTGGAGACTTATTACAGGGCAAAGACAGGGGAAATTGAGCTTTTGGAGATGACCAAAAGGGCCAACAATATGCTCCTTCCGGAAGTTAGAATTATTGATATGAGGGATGAACTAAATGCCGGCAACAGGTCTGTGTTTAGCCGGTGCCTTCAAGATGAAATCGGAAAAAACATTGCCAACGGGCAGCAGACCATTGTTTTTTTGAACAGAAGGGGTTATGCCACATTTATACTTTGCAGGAACTGTGGCTATGTTTTAAAATGTCCTTATTGCGATGTTTCGCTGACATACCATTCCCATGAGGAGCGGATCATTTGCCACTACTGCGGGTTTACTGTGAAAAATCCTGAGCGTTGTCCTAAATGCAAAAGCAATCATATCAGGAACTTTGGCACGGGGACCCAGAGGATTGAAGAAGAGGTAAAAAAGCAGTTTGATGGCTGCACGGTAATAAGGATGGATTTGGACACAACTACCGGTAAAAACTCTCACGAGGAGATACTCAGAAAGTTTAGGGATGACAATATAAATGTAATGGTGGGTACTCAGATGATTGCCAAAGGTCATGATTTTCCCAATGTTACACTGGTGGGGGTGCTTGCGGCGGACAGCATTCTAAACACAGGGGACTTTAAGGCGGCGGAGAGGACATTTCAGCTCATTACACAGGTTGCCGGAAGAGCAGGAAGGGGAACGATTCCCGGGAGGGTGATAATCCAGACATACAACACGGACAACTACAGTATTATCTGCGCCTGTGAGCAGGACTATATTTCATTTTACGAGAATGAAATCCTTGTGAGAAAGAAGCTTTTGTATCCTCCTTTTACGAACTTGGCATCGGTGATATTGAGCGGAATAAATGATAAACAGGTATTAAGCAGGGCTGTTTTTGTCAAAAATGAGATTAATAAGCACTTAAAAGATGACGGTTTAAAAACACAAATTTTAGGGCCGCTCAGGGCACCATTGTCTAAAGTAAGAAATAAATATAGATGGAGAATAGTAATAAAATGTGAAGAATCAGATAAACTTATAGATGTATTGACAAAAGTTTCGGACAGTTATTATTCAAATAACGCGAAAAATTCTGTTGCCTTAAGTGTGGATATAAATCCGGTTAATATGTTATAATACATTTATATTTTTGTAGACTAATAAATACATGGGGGAAGGAAAATGGCTGTAAGATTTATCAGAGAAGATGGAGACGAAATCTTAAGAAAGGTATCGAAAAAAGTTGATGTTATTGATGAAAAAATAAAAACCTTGTTGGATGATATGGTGGAAACGATGTATGCTGCTAACGGCGTAGGTCTTGCAGCACCTCAGGTGGGTATTTTAAAGAGAGTGGTTGTAATTGACGTGGGAGACGGATTGATGGAATTAATAAACCCTGAGATAGTATTGCAGGAAGGTGAGCAGATAGATATTGAGGGTTGTCTTAGCATACCCGGAGTTGCGGGAGAGGTAAAAAGACCGGCAAGGGTAGTGGTGGAAGCTTTGAATCGCGAAGGCGAAAAAATAACCGTTGAGGGCAAGGAGCTTCTTGCTGTTGCATTGTGTCATGAAATTGACCATCTTGACGGTATTTTGTTTAAAGACAAGGTTATACGTTTTATTGATGACGATGAAATGGAAAAGAGGAGAGAGGGCAAACGAAAAAATAAAAAATAAGGGATAACGAATAAAAATGGATTTCTAGAAAAAAGAGGTGACAGCTTTGAGAATAGTTTTCATGGGTACTCCGGAATTTGCCGTTCCAAGCCTTGAGATGCTTGTAACGGAAGGATATGAAGTGGCGGCAGTTGTCACCCAGCCTGACAAACCCAAGGGCAGGGGAAAGAAGACAGCTATGCCTCCTGTAAAAGAGTATGCAATAAATAACAATATTGAGGTTTTGCAGCCTTCAAAGGTAAAAACCCCCGAATTTGTGAGCGCTATCCGGGATTTAAAACCCGATTTGCTGGTTACTGCGGCTTACGGTAAAATTCTTCCCCAAGATGTTCTGGACATTCCTCCCTATGGGTGCATAAATGTCCATGGTTCGCTTTTACCGAAATACAGGGGAGCAGCCCCGGTGAATTGGGCTATTATAAACGGAGAGAAGATAACCGGAATTACGACAATGTACACCGATGCAGGCATGGATACAGGGGATATGCTTTTGAAAGCCGAAATAGAGATAACCGACGATATGACGGCGGGTGAGCTGTATGACAAGCTTGCCCGGCTTGGAGCACAGGTGTTGAAGGATACTGTTAAAAAAATTGAGGACGGTACTCTCCAAAGGATTCCCCAGCCTCATGAGCAGGCTACATATGCGCCGATTATGGATAAATCTGTGGGATGTATTGACTGGTCAAAGTCCGCAAGGGCTGTCCACAATCTTGTTAGGGGTACCAATCCGTGGCCGGTGGCGTTTACATATTATAAGGGGCAAAAAATGAAAGTATGGGTGACATCGGTTTTAAATGAAGAGAACCGAAATATTGCACCGGGTACAATCTGCAAAGTAGGAAAAGAAGGTCTTGTTGTTGCTTGCGGTACCGGAATGATTGCGGTAAAAGAAGTTCAATTTGAATCATCAAGGAGAATGACCATAGAGGAATATATCTGCGGACATAAAATGGACGAAGGTGAAATACTTGGACAATAGCTATAGAAAGTTTGCATCTTTGATGGGTACTGTACTGGTTTTATTTGTTTCGGTATTGATTGCTTTCGGCTTGTTGTACAGTTACTCCACAATTAATACATATAATTTTATATTATTGTTTTTAATACTGTTGACAATTGTAATTACACTGTTTTATTTTATATCTTCTATAGCTATTATGTATGTTTACAGGCGAAAAAAAGCAGGAAAACCAATTTTGTATATTGCGCGAATCGGGTTAAAAATGCTTTTTCCCCTGGTTGTTGTTTTGACAGGACTTTTTAGGGGCAATAAAGATACGATAAAAAAGTTTTACATTGATTTTAACAATTTGCTGGTAGATACAATGGGCAAAAAGTACAGACCTGATGAGATAATGATACTTCTTCCCCATTGCTTGCAGTATTCCGAGTGTCAGTATAAAATAACAAATGACATAGGCAACTGCAAAAGATGCGGAAAGTGCTGCATTGGTTTTATAGCCGATATATCGGTCGAGAAAGAGGTTGCGGCTTATGTGGTTACCGGCGGAACTGCCGCAAGAAACATTGTTTCAAAGAAAAGGCCCCAAATTATTGTTTCTGTGGCATGTGAAAGGGATTTGACCAGCGGGATTGCCGATGTTGGGAGTATACCTGTTATTGGAATAATAAATGACAGACCCAACGGTCCGTGTTATAATACAAATGTGGATGTTGATGCTTTAAGGAATAAACTTGAAAATATTATAAAAGAGTAAAAAAAGGAGGCTTTGCCATGTATGGTATTGATCAATATTATATAATTTTTGTTTTACCCGCTCTTCTTCTTTCAATATTTGCACAGTTCAAGGTAAAGAGTACATTTAGCAAATACAGCCGTGTTAGGAATACCAGCGGAATGACGGGAGCGGATATTGCAAGGTTGATTCTTGATAGGAACGGACTTAGCGATGTCAGGGTTGAAAGAATTGCAGGAGAACTCACAGACCATTATGACCCTAAAGCAAAGGTGGTAAGACTTTCACAATCGGTTTACGGCAGTAATTCCGTGGCCGCAATCGGAGTTGCAGCTCACGAAACCGGGCATGCCATTCAGCACAGTGTGCAATACGGCCCATTGGTTTTAAGACATACTTTAGTCCCGGTGGCAAACATAGGTTCATCTTTGGGCTTTCCGCTTGCGATAGCCGGGTTGTTTTTAGGCTTGCCTTTTTTGGTTAATGTGGGAATAATATTTTTCTCTCTTGCAGTGGCATTCTATATAATTACGCTGCCTGTTGAATTTAATGCAAGCAGCAGAGCAATACGCACCATTGAAGATACCGGCGTATTAAACTATGATGAAATTGACCCGGCAAAGAAGGTTTTGTCGGCTGCTGCCTTGACTTATGTCGCTGCTGCCGCTGTTGCAATCGGAAACCTTCTGCGTCTGATTATGCTTACAAAAAGAAGAGATTGACGGATATGAGAATAAAAGTTGACAAACCAAGAGAAACTGCACTTAAAATATTGTATGATATCAATGAAAAGGGAGCATATTCAAACATTTCCCTGAATAAATATTTGAATGGCTTTGAATTTGAGAGTGTTGACAGAGCCTTTATCACTGATATTGTATATGGAACGTTAAAGTGGAAATACACTATTGATTATTTGATTGAGAAGTTTTCGTCAATTAAAATTAAGAAGCTTTCTCCATGGATTCTTAATATTTTAAGAATGGGTATTTATCAGATAATTTACATGGACAGAATACCTGTTTCTGCTGCGTGCAATGAAAGCGTAAAGCTTGCAACAAAGTATGGCCATGCTGCCAGCAGCAAATATGTTAATGCTGTCCTAAGAAATATAGCAAGAAGCAAAGAGAATTTGCCGTATCCCGATAAAAACAAGGATACGGCACACTATCTTTCAATAAAGTATTCTCATCCTCTATGGATGGTAAAGGATTGGCTTTTACGCTTTGGTGAGGAATTTACCGAAGGGCTTTTAAAAGCCAATAATGATGTTGCACGGTTTACCGTCAGAGTAAATGACTTAAAAATATCCAAAGAAGAACTTATTGATATGTTAACGGGCGACGGATTTGAGGTTGAAAACGGGAAGTATCTGGATGAAGCATTGATAATAAAGAATCCTTCGGCGGTTCAAAAGATGGGGGCCTTTGCAAAGGGATATTTTCAGGTACAGGACGAAAGCTCCATGCTTGTGGCAAAGGTTTTGGACCCAAAACCGGGAGAGACTGTACTTGATGTTTGCAGCGCGCCTGGGGGAAAGTCCACCCATATAGCTCAGATTATGAAAAACCGGGGGACTGTGATATCCAGAGACATTCATGAGCATAAAATCAAGCTGATAGAACAGGCGAAAGAAAGATTGGGCCTTGAGATAATCAAAATAGAAGTTTTTGACGCTGCAGTTTTGGATAGCAATTTAGTGGGAAAAATTGATAGAGTTTTAGTGGATGCTCCGTGTACCGGTTTTGGTATAATAAGAAGGAAACCGGATATAAAATGGTCGAGAAATCTGGAAGACAAGGCTGAGATTGTGAGCCTTCAGGAAAAAATACTTTCTACAGCGTCAGAATATGTAAAAGATGGTGGTGTGCTTGTGTACAGCACCTGTACCATAGAACCGGAAGAGAATGAAAAAGCGGTGGAAAAGTTTGTGAGTGGAAATAAAGACTTTTATTTGGAGGATATAACAGACCTACTTCCGGAAAGCTTAAGAAAAGAAAGCGCTAGCAAAGGATACATTCAGCTATATCCTAATATAGACGGCATTGACGGATTTTTTATTGCAAGAATGAGAAAAAGGAGCAGGTAAAATGGACACAAAGGTAGACCTTCTCAGCATGACGATAGAGGAACTTGAGAATATGATGGTTCAAATGGGTCAGCAAAAGTTTCGGGCAAAGCAGATTTTTCAGTGGACCAATAAAGGAATTAAAGACATTGATGCTATGACAAATCTCTCAAAGGATTTGAGGGACCAGTTAAAGGAAAGGGCATATATAAACAGTTTTGAGATTATAAAAAAGTTTGTTTCTAGCATTGACGGCACAATCAAATATCTGTTCAGATTAAACGACGGCAATATTATCGAAAGCGTGCTTATGAAATATGTGCATGGCCATAGTGCCTGTATTTCTTCCCAGGTAGGCTGCAAAATGGGATGCAAATTTTGTGCCTCTACAGGTGCCGGATTTGTCAGAAACCTCACACCGGGAGAGATGCTTGACCAGATTTTGACTATACAGAATGATACAAACAACAGAATTGGAAATGTGGTAATAATGGGTATAGGAGAGCCTTTGGACAATTACGATAACATGGTGAAATTCTTAAGGCTCATAAACCACAAGGATGGTGTCAATTTGGGGGCAAGACATATTTCGGTTTCAACCTGTGGACTTGTTCCTGAAATTTTAAGACTTGCAGAAGAAAAAATGCCTGTTACTTTGTCTATTTCACTTCATGCTCCAAACGACGCAATCAGGGAAAAAATTATGCCTGTAAATAAAAGGTATTCTATTGACAAAATTATTGAAGCATGTAAGATATATACTGAGACTACTAATAGAAGAATTACCTTTGAGTATGCCATGATTGACGGAGTGAACGATTCAAAGGAAAATGCGTTGGAGCTTGCAGAAAGGATCCGGGGTATGTTGTGTCATGTCAATCTGATACCGGTAAATACCGTATCGGATACCGGATTTAATAGAAGTTCGAAGGAGAAAATAGCGGCATTCAAGGGAATTCTTGAAAGGTATGGTGTTGAAACAACTGTGAGGCGCGAGCTTGGTAGTGACATAAATGCGGCATGCGGACAGCTTCGAAGAAGCTTGATGGAAGAAGGACAGCCGGTATATTAGTGTTCTGGCACTTAAAGCCATTGTGAACGTTCAACATTTTAAGCTAAACAGGGGAGTGATAGAGTGAGATTTGCAGCGAAAAGCGATAGGGGAATAGTAAGGGAGCTCAATGAGGATAATTACAAGTTGATAACAGGATATGAAGGTGTTCCGGATGTCTTTGTTGTTGCTGACGGAATGGGAGGACACAGTTCAGGAGAGTTGGCCAGCGCTATGGCTGTTGAATTCGCGGAAAAGTACATACTGGAGCATCGGGAACTATTCTCCAAAGAAGAAAGCATACTTTTCACTATAAAAGAACTTATGGAAGAAGCAAATACGGTGATATTCAACACAGCTGCAGAATCACAACTCAACTTCGGAATGGGCACCACCTTTATTACAGCCGCTATACTGAAAGACAAAATGTATGTAGGCCATGTAGGAGACAGCAGGGTATATTTAATTCGGGACGGCAAAATAGAAAAGGTTACGACAGATCATTCATATATTGAGGAATTGATAAAAAACGGTTCGCTAACAAGGGAAGAAGCGCAAAACCATCCTCAGAGAAATGTCATCACCAGAGCTTTAGGCTGTGAGGAAAAAATTCTTATTGACACACTTACCGTTGAAATAAAGGAAAATGATATATTTGTTTTATGCACTGACGGGCTTACAAATATGCTGAAAGAAGATGAAATATTGGACGTAATTATAAAAAATGATGACCCTGAAGCGTCATGCAGTGAGCTTGTGCAATTGGCAAACGAAAAAGGCGGAGAAGACAACATTACGGTTATTGTAATAATAAACAACTAAGGGGAGAATAACAAGACAGGGAGTTAGATGTAAATTGATAATGCTATGAAATGCAGAGGTGCTTAATATGGTTGGTCAAATTTTAGGGAATAGATATGAGTTGATTGAGAAAATCGGTGAGGGCGGAATGGCCTATGTATATAAAGCAAAATGCAGGTTGCTGAACCGGTTTGTGGCAGTTAAGATTTTAAAGCCGGAATTTATCAATGATGAGGAATTTCTCAAGAGATTTAAGATAGAGGCTCAGGCTGCTGCAAGTCTTTCGCATCCGAACATAGTTTCCATATATGATGTAGGGCATGAGAATGACATCCATTATATTGTTATGGAGTATGTAAACGGGCAGACATTGAAAGAATATCTTGATGAGAATGGAGTTCTTTACTGGAAAGACGCAGTAAATGTTGCCATCCAGATATGTCAGGCTATTGAACATGCACATAAAAATCATGTTGTTCACAGAGACATAAAGCCGCACAATATTTTGCTTACAAAGGACGGTATGTTGAAGGTTACTGATTTCGGCATTGCAAGAGCTGTCAGCTCATCCACCATAACCATGGCAGGGAACACAATAGGCTCTGTACATTATTTTTCACCGGAGCAGGCGCGAGGAGGATTTACCGATGAAAAATCAGACATTTACTCTTTGGGAATAGTACTGTACGAACTTTTGACAGGCAGGCTTCCCTTTGACGGAGAGTCCCCTGTGGCTGTTGCGATAAAACATATTCAGGATGAGCCCATGGAGCCTCTAAGTATTAGAGAGGATATACCATTGGGCGTTAACAGTATTGTTATGCGGGCCATTCAGAAGGATCAGGCATTAAGGTATCAATCTGCATCCGAGCTATTGAGGGATTTGCACAGAGTTTTAAGAGAGCCCGATGCCGAGTTTATGAAGGCTAGAAGCACAGAAGACAGTCCCACGGTGAGAATTCCGTCAATTAAGAAAAAGGAACTTGCTCTAGATAGGGACACATCTAAAAAAGCAGGTGATGAAGTCGTGCCAAAGAAGAAAAAAGATAATAAAACCACTGTGTGGGCAGTGGTGACATCAATTTTGGTTATTCTGGTTCTGGGAGCCTTGATGGTAAAGGGCTTAGGACCCGTTGTGTATTCAATGTTCAGCAAACCGGAAGATTTTATTGTTGAGGATTACAGGAATCAGAATTTCTATGAAGTAAAAGGAAAATTGTCCCAGTACCAAATTGAAGCAGTGGAAATAAGAAAGAACCATGATGAAATACCGAAAGATGTAATAATTTCTCAAGATAAAGCTGTCGGCGAAAAAATAAAGCCAGGAGGATTTGCGAAGATTGAATTTGAAGTAAGTAACGGTCCGTTGCTTGTAAAAATACCGGATCTCAGAAGAATGGAATACAGGCAGGCGGAATTAGAACTTATACAGCTAGGACTTAAACCTGAGAAAGTGGATGAGTATAATGATATTGTTTCAAAGGGTGTCGTAATAAGGACAGAACCGGACATAAACGAAGAAGTAAAGCCCGGTACTATTGTAAAAGTTTATAGAAGTTTAGGACCGGAGATAAAATACAGTTTGGTTCCGAACCTGGTGGGTAAGACAAAAAGTGAGGCTTTAAATCTCTTGGTGGGAGCAAATCTTACCATGGGTAAAATATTCCCGGAAGACATGACATATGCCAGAGACAAAATAATCAGGCAGGAACCTAAAGCCGGGACCGAAGTTGAAGAGGGGACTCCTGTAAACATATATCTTGAGGATTATAATCCTGACCAAAAGCACGTTGCTCGTATTATTGAGCTTGACAATCCCGACAATTACGGAGAAAATATAAAGCTTTTGGTAAATATAACAAGATCGGATACCAACAAAGTTGAAACCTTGTACAGTGAAGTAAGGAAAAAAAGTGACTTCCCTATAACCATTTCCATACCGGTACCTAATGGAGGAAGTACTTTGGTAAGGGTTTATCTTGATAACAGAAGCTATATGGAGTTTACAGAAGAGTTTAACAGACGCAGTACGGAAAGCAATACTGATGTAAGCAATAATAGTAATAATGGCAAAAATACTAATAACTCTAATAACTCTAATAACAACAATGATGCTGAAAATGCGGAAGATCCCGATGAAGAAGGTCAGACAGAATATGCGGAAGAGAATTAAGGAGGTATAAAGTTTGCCATCAGGTATTATACTCAAAGGTATTGGAGGATTTTACTACGTAAAAGCGGAGGACGGAGTTTATGAATGCAAGGCCAGAGGTGCATTCAGAAAAGATTCCAAAATTCCTTTACCTGGTGACGAAGTTATTCTATCGGTGGTAGACGAAGAAAAAAAGAAGGGATATATTGAAGAAATTTGCCCAAGGAAAATACAGCTGGTAAGACCGGCGGTAGCAAATATCAATCAGATAGCTTTGGTTGTTTCGGTTAAATCACCTTTGCCGGATTTTAGTCTTTTAGACAAGCTTTTGATTACCGTCATGCAGAAAGAAATAAATGCGATAATCTGCATAAACAAAATTGACTTGGATGAAGGGTATAAAGACTCAATAATCGACTGCTATAAAGATACCGGATTTGAAATTGTATCTATTAGTTCTGTTTTAGATGTTGGATTTGAGCAATTGGCAAAAATGCTCGAAGGAAGGATTACTGTTTCTGCGGGACAGTCCGGAGTGGGAAAGTCGACTATTTTAAACAGAATTTTGGATTCGTATGTCATGGAGACGGGTAACGTTAGTGATAAAATTGAGAGAGGAAAGCATACCACAAGGCATGCGGAGCTTTTGGAACTAAAGTCAGGAGGGTTTGTAGTGGACACTCCAGGCTTTAGTTCTTTTGAACTTTCGGACATTGAGCCGGAACACCTTCAAAATTATTATCCGGAGTTTAGAGAGTATATCGGCCTGTGCAAGTTTGTCGGATGCAGCCATATCAGTGAGCCGGGATGCAAGGTTAAAAGTGCCTTGGAGGACGGAAGAATAAGCAAGGACAGATATGCGCGCTATATAACATTTTACAAAGCATTGAAGGACAAGCAGCGCCGTAAGTATTCCTGAAAAATTGATTGTTTCAAAGAAAGTTGGAGTTTTTGTTTAAGATATTGATTTATAGATAAAAATATGTATAAGTTTAATTACTCGAAAGGAAGTGCTTAATGTTGATTAAAATTGCTCCATCCATACTGTCGGCAGATTTTTCAAAACTGGGCGAGGAAGTGTTGCGTATAGAGAGGGCTGGAGCCGATTTGGTACATATAGATGTTATGGATGGACATTTTGTACCTAATATAACAATTGGTCCTCCTGTGGTAAAAGCATTAAAAAAGGTATCAAGGTTGCCTTTTGATGTTCACCTTATGATTGAAAATCCTGATATGTATATAGAAAACTTTGCCGATGCCGGGGCGGATATCATTTCGGTTCATCCGGAGGCGTGCTGCCATCTTCATCGAACTATCCAGAAAATTAAGCAGCTTGGGAAAAAAGCTGCAGTAGCTCTAAATCCTGCCACATCTTTATCTAGTGTGGAGTGGGTCTTGGAAGATGTGGACATGGTTCTTCTTATGACGGTTAATCCGGGATTTGGAGGGCAGAAATATATAAGCGGAGTTACCCGCAAAATAGAGGACTTAAAAAAGATTATTCACAGCAGAGGACTTGATATCGATATAGAAGTGGATGGCGGAATAGATACTGAGAATATACACACCGTGACAAAGGCAGGCGCAAATGTTATTGTGTCGGGCTCTACCGTATTTGCGGCAGAGGATACCGAAAAAATAATTCGAGAGCTTAAGGCAAACTCATATAGGGAATAGGCCGGTGAAAGAAATGTATGCTCTTATTGTTTGTAATGGAAGTATTATAGATTATTCATATCACAGAAAATTTTTTGATGAGGCTGATTTTATTGTTTGCGTTGACGGGGGAGCTTTGCATCTTAAAAAGCTTGGCATAAAGCCGGATGTCCTTTTGGGGGATTTTGATTCTATAGAAGACAAACAGCTTGAATATTACAGGGAGCAAAAGGTTACAATATTGGAATTTCCAACAGAAAAGGACATGACAGACACGGAACTTGCGGTAGATACGGCCATTGACAGAGGGTACAAGGATATTGTGATAATTGGAGGCACCGGTACAAGGCTGGATCACACTTTATCAAATATTTTTTTACTAAAGAAAATGCTTGACAGGGGAGTAAAAGGCAGGGTAGTAAATGAATATAATGAAATCTTTCTGATTACCGACAGCGTCGAGGTTGAAGCGGAAGAAGGATGTTATCTTACACTGCTGCCTCTTACGTCAAAGGTTGAAGGTATAACCACAAAAGGGCTTTATTACCCCCTTAAGGGTGAGACTATTGAAATGGGTTCAAGCAGAGGAGTAAGTAATTGTTTTATTGCCCCTACCGCCCAAATATCAATAACTTCAGGTATTTTAATGGTTGTAAAAACAAGGGAATAAATGTTTTGATAATTTTAAGTATAAAAAAAGAGAAGAGCCTTTGAACTCTTCTCTTTTTTTTACTTATATTTTTAATCAAAACGGTATTGTCCATCGTTTCCAGGTATGGTAGGTATGATTTTCAGGATATAGCGTTTAAGATATGAATAGTCCGTAGAGTTTACCTTTCCATCCCCGTTTACATCTGCTGCAATTAGACTCTTCTCCGGATAAACGGTTGGGAAAACATCTATGGATTTGACAACATATCTTTTTAATAGTGTAACATCTGAGGAGTTTATTTTTCCGTCCAGATTGATATCACCGTAAAGAACACTCTGTGTTGGTGTAGGATTTACAGACGGTGACGGAGACGGTTTTACTGTTGGCGTTGGTGAGGTTGGAACAGTACCGTCGGGCTCTACACCGAATATGAGAACTCCATCGTTGTAAACCGGTAGTTCTTTTACAAGTTCACCGTTTTTCTTGATTCCCTGATAGGAGAAGTCATTGGTATTATCCCAAGGAGCACCTGAAGGAGGTTGTATCTTAAACTGGGTTTCCTTCTGATGGTCTGAGTTGCTTCCGGGGAATATCTTTGTGCCGGAAAGATTGATTTCGCAGTAATATATATTTTTAGAAGCATCATAAAGTATTGGCTTTGAAATTTTAGCGGTTGATGCTGCGCTATAAATTATTGAAGTAGTTATATCATCAGGATTATATCCGGCAGATACATACTCGGTAAGATCCATGAAGTATCTGAAAGAAAGCTTGTCATATACTCTTGCCGGCCATCCTGATTTGTTGTAAAGGTATGTTTTTAAGTCGGCACCGTTATTTGAGCTTACTGAAGCTTCAACATAGACTTCTTCATTTGTCTTTTCTTCTATAGCCATGAAGTTTGGTATAGGGTTTCCGCCGTATTCGCCATACATCTTGGCAAGCAATCCTACAAAACCTGCATTGTAGTCGCAGGCAACCTCATTTGTTACATAGTTTCCTACATCGTCAACATATGCATCGGTGGCATCCGGTCCACCAACAAGGGCTCCATAAAGAACGTGTCTGTGGTATTCCGGAACTTTCATACTGTCACACCATGAGCTGTGGGCAGTTCTGTGGTGCGGATGCTCCGGAGGATTTACACCAAAGCCTACTACATAACTTCTGCCGCTGCTGCCTAAAGCATAGTCAGCTTGCTTCTTTGCAAAATCCATGTAGATATTTGCTTTTTCCTTGGAACATCCTGACCAGTCGGAATAAATACATGCAAGGAATGCAGTTGTTGTGGCATGTCTTAATACACCCCAGTCAGTCAGGTGGGCAAGACCTTTCGGAGTATATTTGATTCTTCGACCCTCATACCCTACTGTCCAAAAGTCCAAATGTCTTTCCATTGTTTCTTTGTATAAAGACTTGTTTGTGATCTTTGCCAAGAGAAGTGCTGCGCCGTAGTGAACGTCGTCCCAGCAATGACCCCATGAAAAAGCAATGTAAGGTGTCTGGCTTTCGAGCGGCCATTTATCTACATATTTTTCGGCTTTTTCAAGATATTTTTCGTCACCGTCTGCAAGATAAATCCATGCACCTGCCCAAGAAAGCTCATCATACCATCCGCTATGGGATGTGTAGAAGTTCAAAGCTTCAATATAACCTTTGTCACTCATAGTAGTTTCTGCAAAATCATAGAGCTCTTTTGCGTGACGTATACATTCAGCAGCATAAGCCGGATTAGAGTCTTTGAATACTACTGCGGTTGCTGCAAGTGCTGCGGCAGTACCTGCGGTAACAGTAGAACCCGGATTTGCCAGATCCACTTTATAGGACGGCCTTTCCACTTGAGAATCTATACATTCGGCCGGTACCCACCATCTGTGGTCTGCGTTTCCGTTACCCACTTGATAGTAGTATACATTTTTTTCAGGATGGCATTTAATGAAGTAATCCGACGCCCATTTGATCTGGTCCATCAAATAGCCCAATTGACCGCTTTTTTGCAATGCATCCTTGTACTCATACACTGCCCATGCAAGCATAGCAGCTGTGTAAGCCATAGGCAGGTTGAATTTTACGTGGTCTCCTGCGTCAAACCAACCGCCTGTAAGGTCAAGACCTACGTCACTTCCGTCTCCAAGACATGAGTCAGCGCGCCAGTTGTTTCGGATGTTGTCGGGAAGGTCCCCGGCCATCTGAAACTCGTAGAACATAATTGCTTTCTGGAGTGCTTCTCCATAGTTATAGTCTGCTGCATAAACAGGCAACTGCGGTACAAGAACAGTGAAAAGGACAGCAGAAACTATAACTGTGATAATAAGTTTTTTCACCTCATATTTCCCCCTTTTAAAAATTTAATTGTTCACATTTGCGGTTTAGATAAGCTACGGAATAGTAATATTGAAATTTTTACAAATTAGCCCCAAGAATTTTTACATAGGATAAATGCGAACAAATATATGCTTCTTTACATCTTAATTATATCATAATTTGCTAATATGGAATATTTTTATGATGATTTTTTTGAGCAAATTTAATAAAATCATGGATTTTAATAAAAGCGTGGATTTTAATAAAACATTGGCGAGAAATTATGATTATTGCAGTTGTTTTGATATTATTCAGATAATATAATGTAATTATATGCATGGGAGCTGATAGATATAAATTGAGACGGAATGTTATTTCGGGCTGATAAGCAAAATATAGTGATAGAACTAAAATTTATTTATATATTCGAAGGGGTTGTGAAAAACTTTGATTTATGAGGGAGGAGTAAATTTATGCTGTATGACTTGCTGAAATCAAGGAGAAGCATCAGAAAATTTAAAAGCAAAGAAGTGGAGAAGGACAAAATAGACATAATCTTAAAAAGCGCTTTGCTGGCGCCTTCATCCCGTTCGAGAAGGCCATGGGAGTTTATTGCGGTTACTGACAAAGAAAAGCTTGAAAGTCTTTCTAAAATCAGAGAACACAGCTCGGATTTTTTGGCCGGTGCTCCATTGGGGATTGTTGTTGCAGCAAATCCAAAGGTTTGTGATGTATGGATAGAAGATGCTTCAATAGCTTCAATTATAATTCAGCTATCTGCGCAATCCTTAGGGTTGGGTTCCTGTTGGATACAAGTCAGAGAAAGATTCGGCACTAATAATGTGAAGGCTGGAGACACTGTAAAAGAGATTCTGCAAATACCCGACGAATATGAAGTGGAATGTATAATAGCCGTAGGTTATCCCGATGAAGAAAAGAAACCGTATGATATAGATGGATTGCCTTGCAATAAGCTTCATTTTGAAAGCTTTTAGCGAAGAAATTTTTGTAGTCGAACAGTTTATATCGGGATGTGAAAATATGATATGAAAGATACTATTGGATGTCTTATAATACATGGTTTTGCCGGAAATCTCGGGGAAATTGAACCTTTAAATAAATACTTGTCAAGTAAAGGTTTTATAACCGAATGTCCGATACTAAAAGGTCATATGGGAAGCAGGCAAGACTTGGCAGCTGCAAAATATACCCAATGGATAGAGTCAGCGGAGAAAAGCTTGCTAGAACTTAATTCTCGATGCAATAGGGTAATTATTATAGGTTTTTCAATGGGAGGATTAATTGCTGTAAATCTTGCAGCAAAGCATAAAACTCATGGTATTGTAACCCTTAATACACCAATATATCATTGGGATATAAAGAGGATTGCAACGAATGTTGCAAACGATATAAAAACAAAGGATTATAAACATATAAAATATTATATTGGCTCTGCAGCATCTATTCCTTTTTCGGCTATGATTAATTTTAAGGTGTTGCTTAGAAAATCAAAGCCATTACTAAAGAATATAAGATGTCCAATATTTATAACCCAAGGATTGGTTGATGATACTGTGCACCATAAAAGTGCAGATTATATTTATAAAAATGTGTCTTCGAGTATTAAGTATATAAAGTATTACGAGAATTCAAACCATTTAATTTGCCACAGTATTGACAATAAAGATGTTTTTAGAGACATAGAGAGCTTCATTGCAAATATTAATTCCGAAAGAACTGACAAAAAGCCAAAGACTTCCGGCTAATGCTGCCGGAAGCCTTTTTTAGACCTTTATTTCACAAGATTAAAATCCTTGGCCAATGCTTCAAAGGCGGGTATTGATTTTTTTATGGTGTCCATGCTTACGCAGTAGGAAAGTCTGAAGTGGCCTGGTAAACCAAATCCTGTGCCCGGAACCAAAAGAATATTATATTTAACTGCGTGTTTGATAAACTGAATATCGTCTTCAATAGGAGATTTCGGGAAAATATAAAAAGTTCCTTGGGGTTTTATGCATGAAAATCCCAGACGGGTTAAGGTGTCATAAATCAAATCCCGTCTTTCTTTATAGCTATCAATATCAATGTCTGCATCCAATGAGTCGACAATTGCTTTTTGGAACAATGCGGGTGCGTTGACATAACCCAAGGTGCGGTTGCAAAATATCAAGCTTTCCAATATTAGCTCCAGCCCGGGAGTCTCGGGATTTACCGCAATATAGCCGATTCTCTCGCCCGGAAGAGCCAAGGACTTGCTGAAAGAATTTACGATGAAGGACTTCTTAAATATTTTGAAAAGGAACGGAAGCTTTACATTATCGTAAACCAACTTGTAATAGGGTTCATCTGAAATGACGTATATAGTGGAGCTAAATTCCTTTTCTTTTTTTTCAAGGACGTCGGAAATTTCCTTCAAGGTTTCTTCACTGTATATGTAACCCGATGGGTTGTTCGGAGAATTTATAATTATTGCTTTTGTCTTTTCGGTGATGCTGCTTTCGAGTATTTTAAGGTCCGGTTTGAAGCTATCCTTTTCAGGAGGAACTATAACCACTTTTCCTCCATGATTTCCAACGTAGAAAATATATTCAGCAAAGTAAGGTGCCAAAATAATTACTTCTTCTCCGGGGTTTAAGATAGTTTTTAACACAACGTTTAAAGCTCCGGCAGCGCCGCAAGTCATGATTACATGCTGTGATGAGATGGAAGACAGCCCGGAGGTTTTGTTTAAATAGTCTGCCACTTTTTGTCTTACGTCTTCATATCCTGCATTATTCATGTAACGGTGTATACCCGGTTTATCTTCGGTGACAATGCTTTTTAATGTCTCTTTTACCGATGCGGGAGGCTCGTGATCGGGATTTCCCAAAGTAAAATCATATACATTGTCTGCTCCGTGGATTTTACGAAGTTTTTCACCCTCTTCAAACATTGCCCTTATCCATGAGGCTTTCTTTAAGCTATTTACTACACTTTCTGATATCATTTACTAACACTCCTTATCTATTTTTCCATTCTTAAATTATTTACGATATTTTCATCGGGGGTAACAATAATAGTTTTATAATTATCGTAGATTACCATTCCCGGTTTTGCCCCGTTGGGTTTCTTTACATTCCTAACCTGGGTGTAGTCAACCTCCACGTGGGAGGAATTCTTTGCTTTGCTATGATAAGCTGCTAATTGTGCTGCCTCAAACAGAGTGCTGTCGGGTATTTCTCCCTTTTCTTTTTTTATTATGACATGAGAGCCCGGAATATTCTTCGTATGAAGCCATATGTCATTGGAAGATGAAAATCTCAGGGTCAAAAAGTCGTTTTGCACATTGTTTTTTCCTACATAGATGTAAAGACCGTCCGTGGATTTGTAAATGTAGGGAGTAAAGGCTTTTGAATTTTTCTTTTCCGACTTCTTTTTCTTTGAAGGCAAATAACCTTGGTCGGCAAGCTCCTGGCGTATATCATCAATATCCTTGATGGAATTGCTGCTCTCTAAACAGTGAAGCACACTTTCAAGGTATGAAAGCTCGCCGCGGGCTTCTTCAAGCTGCTGCGTAGTATGAATATAGGCTGCTTTTGCTTTTGCGTATTTCTTAAAATACCTTTGGGCATTTTCTTGAGGAAGAAGGTTTTCGTCAAGAGGGACCTCAACATACTCGCCGTCTTCGCTGTAATAATTTAAAAGAGATACCTTGTCGGCATTTTTAGGTATACAGTATATGTTTGCAGTGATAAGCTCGCCGTAGAGCTTGAACTTCTCCCTTTCGGCAACTTCTCTGAGTGTGTCCGTGTGTATGGATATTTTTTTATTGCAACGGTCAATACAGTTGTTTAGAATCTTTAAAAGATCCGCTTTCTTTTGTGTGAGTCTGTCGGAAGTATCTCTGGCTGTATAAAACAAATCCAACACTTTGCTGATAGAAGGATAAAAATCCAAAGTATTGTACTGACTAATCTCAAAAGAATGAAAATCTACGGGCTTTTGTCTGTCATCACCATTCCATATTATGCATGGAGTAAATTCCGAATGCTCAATTCTAAAAATTAATTCTTTCAAAACTTGCTTCAAGTTTAGGACAATATTCTCCGAGAGGCTTGAAACCGACATTCTTGGGTCGACACCTGCACGATGGCATATTTCTTCGCACAAAAGGGGACTGAATCCTTTGATATTGTTTAGAAGGAACTTTGATATACGTAAATCCCCTTGTTCGTTTGCTTTAGTGAAAAGTAAATCCACATTGAGCGCCAGAGGACTGGTTTTGTCCTGACTGGGGGGGAGGGTATAGGGCCTAGCAGGCATGACTTCTCTTACCCGGCTGATATCGCTGTCTACATGTTTTATCGAATCTATGATTTTATTTTCGTTGTTTACAAGTATAATGTTGCTATGTTTACCCATTATTTCAACTACAAGTTTTTTTAAAGTCAGATCTCCCAATTCGTTAATGGTCTCAATATGTATTGTAACAACTCTTTCAAAATCGTGAAATTCTATTTGTGTTATCCTTCCTCCGGAAAGATGCTTTCTTAGAAGCATACAAAAAACAGGAGGATTTACTGGATTCTCCTTTGTAACATCGGTAAAATGAATCCTTGGGTAACTGGCATTTGCGGATAACAAAAGCTTAAGATTTTGACCTTTGGCTCTTAAGTTTATTATTATCTCATCCTGCTCAGGCTGATATATTTTGTCAATGCGGGCACCTGTAAGAACGTCCGTAAGTTCGTTAACCACATTTTTTGTTACTATACCGTCAAAAGGCAAATTGGTACACCTCTTTTGTCAAACATTTTATATGAAAATATGTAAATGGCAAATTAAAGCTATTGGAAACATAAAGCAACAGCTTTAATTAAATTTCCTTTGAATATCATACCACTTGGAAAGATTTTTAACAACACAAAATATTATTGGAGATATTTACATATTATTTTCTTTGAATATGGGAAGTTTTACTATGAATTTGCTGCCTTTCATTTCTTCGGATTCAACATCTATTGTACCTTCAAATTCTTTGACAATTCCATAAGTTATCGACAGCCCGATACCGGTGCCTTTTCCCACTTCTTTAGTAGTGAAGAAGGGTTCAAAGATTTTATTGATAATGGACTTGGGGATACCGATTCCGTTGTCAATAATTTCAATAATGACATGGGAGGTATTTGAATAGGTTTTTATGGTAATTTTTTTATCCACTAAGTCAAAATACTCAGTAGCTTCATTTTTAGATTTAAGGTGTTTGCGGACTTTCTCAAGTTCGTTTAAGGCATCTTTGGCATTGACAATGAGGTTTAAAAAAACCTGCTCTAATTTGTTGTGGTCGGCAAGGACGTAGGGGAGGTTTTCTTCGATATGCATATCGACACTGATTCCTTGCTTTTTCAGCTGTTCGCCAATGAGCTTGAATACGTCAAGAAGAGGCATTTTTATGTTTACCGGCGTTTTTGTTTGATCGGATTGTCTTGCAAAGGTACGAAGATGTCCGATTATTTTATCAATGCGGTCTACTTGTTCCACAATGGCATTGAGTTTTTCAAGAAGCATCTCATCGGTTAATATATTCCGCTTTTTTGCCAGAATAAGCCCTTGGGTAATGAGGCTTATACCTCCTAAAGGCTGATTGATTTCATGAGCTATGCCGGTGGCCATTTCACCAAGGGTGGCAAGCTTTTCCGACTGTACCAGCTGGGCATCTTTTTCGCGAAGCTGGTGAGTCCTGACCCTAACCATTTTTTCAAGGTTATCCGCATATTCCTTTATTTCTTCAATCAGACGTTTTCTTTGGATTCCTGCCGTTATTTCATTGGCAATAAGGCTTAAAATCTGCGTTTCTTTGAGAAGGAAAGTTTTTTGGGGCTGGGAAACGACTATGTGAAGTATTCCGATAATTGAGACATCTGATATCAGCGGAATATGAATTATGAAATTTTCACCTCTGTCGGACACAGATTCATCCATATATTCATAGATGGCATGTTCCGATAGGGAGCTGTGGTTTATTGTAAGCTGTGTGTAGGTTTTAAAGCAGTCTTTTATGTTTTCTGCCACATCATTTTCATCGGTAAAATAGCTGCAGGTATGGGTGTTGCAGCTTTTGCACAGGCCTTTCATTGCGTTTATGTAAAAATTGTTGCCAAGATAGTCATACAAGCAAATGAATACCGAAGGCAGGCCAAGAAAGCTGCTTATGGTATTGCATACTGCGGAGCACATGTGATCAATTGCTGATGATGAATTTACAAGGTGAGTGATTTCAATCAGCAAACTGTTAAATTGCTCTAAAAGCTTGTATCTTGTAACGTCTCTGGTGAGAATCAACAAGCCCACTGTCTCGTTATTTTTATTTATTCTGGGGGTTGATGTGATGGAAATGGGAATAAAAGAGCCGTCTTTTCTTTTTGCATACATTGTACGGTCTATCAAATGCGATCTTGATTTATTGTCGGGTACAAAGAGGAATTCACTGTTGGGAAGACCCTGCCTGTGAAGGTCGGGAGGAAGCGGCTTTCCCAGCATTTCGTCCTTTGAGTAACCGTAAATTAGCTCAGCTCCCTTATTCCAGATAATTATCCTGCTATGGATGTCTGTTGCGATAATGGCATATTCCGTTGAGCTTATAATGATGCTTTCCAATATATCTTCCGGAAGATTTTTATTATTGTGCGGATTTTTCCTCATTTTGACCTCCGAAATTTTCATTCTGTTTTAGGACTTCAATACCTAATATCGTCATGTCGTCCAGACAGGCATTGTTGGAGAAATTCTTTACAGCCTTCATTATTTTATCGATAAGAGCCAAAAGAGGTTCATTTCTAGAGCTTTCAAGAATTTTGAGCATGTTTTCGTAGCCGAAAATATGAGAGCTGTCGGAATTTTCGTCATTTGAATATAAAGGTGCTTCAATAATACCGTCTGTGAAAAGTAATACTTTATCTCCTGGCTCCAACTGATTTACAGAACATTTATAGGTTGAATCTTCAAAAACTCCAAGAATAGGGCCGGTGGATTCTAACGGTACAAGTCCGTTGGCCTTGACTATGTATTGGGGTATATGGCCGGCAGATACAGTATAAAGCTTTTTGGTGTCTTTATCAATAAAGCCTAAAAACAAAGAAGCAAAAACATTTTGAGCTGTGTTGGACAAAAGCTCCAAGTTGAGGTCTAAAACTATTTCGGGAAATCTTCTTTTGTTGATTCCCTGCCGGTAGTTATATTGTATGTTTTGAAGAAAGCTTTTTATTATTATTGAAATAACGGCGGCGAGAATACCGTGGTTGGATACATCAAAAACATAGAAGCATATATAATCTCCTATATCGCACACATCATACATATCGCCGCCCACATCATCGCAGCTTTTATACTCTACGGCAAAGTTAAGCCCTTCTATATCAGGCAAGCTCTTCGGCAGCATGTTAAGAAGTATTTTTGCCGCAGAATCGTGGAGCCCCTGCAAGTAGTTTTTGTGCTCTAAAAGCTCACGGTTCATTTTTTCGTTTTCCATCAGAAGTTTTTTTCGGTTTATAGCGTTGTTTATGGCTATTGATAAATCCTGGGCTGTGACCGGTTTTCTAAGATATTCAAATGCTCCTTCTTTCATTGCAAGAATGGCATTATCCAAATCACCGTGTCCCGTAAGGATAATTACTGCCATATGGGGCATGATTTTTTTGATTTCCCTTAGGATATCCATGCCGGAAAGTCTTGGCATTTTCATATCGGTGATGACAACATCTATAGAGTCGAAATTGTCCATGAAAATTCTAAGACCGTCCGTACCGCTTGAAGCTGTCATTACTTCATTGCCGTCAATTTCGAGAAGAAATTTAATGTTCTGAAGAATGGTACTTTCATCGTCTATTACAAGAATTTTTGCCATTTTCCTAACTCCTCTTCAGTATTACTTAATATTATAGCAAGTTTTATATGAATTTTCTATAATCATAAAGTTTATGCTATAATATAAAAGCGGCAAAAACATAAATCTAATTTAATTATAGGTGATGATATGGTTGTAGGCGTTTGTAGAGTGATTTTAAACATTGATGATGCATTCTCATTGAAAGAGAAAAGGCAGGTTGTAAAGAGTATTGTCGGAAGGATTAAGTCGAGGTTCAATGCCTCTGTTGCGGAAGTAGGCTTCAATGACAAGTGGAAAAATGCAATAATAGGGATATCATGTGTCTCAAATGAAGCCGGCCATACCGACAGTATGATGGCAAATATTGTGAATTTCATCGAAAACGACGGCAGGGTTGTATTGGTGGACTACAGTACCGAGAATATATATGTGGATTAGTCTTTAGAAATTAAAGTTTTTTATTTTTTCCAAAAAAGCCTATTGAATTCTGAGGGAAATTGTATTAAAATATTTATTGCTTTGATGAATATTTCGGGGCTATAGCGCAGTTGGGAGCGCGCTTGAATGGCATTCAAGAGGTCAGGGGTTCGAACCCCCTTAGCTCCACCACAATTTGTCCGAAAACCCTTGTTTTACAAGGGTTTTCGGCATTTCTATACTGAAATTTTAATGCCTATGCAGATTTTTTTATATAATAAAAAAGGGTTTTCCCCTTTATTATTCCTGCATTGCCTCTATCAATTTTTTTGTACCTACCATGTTGATTGCTCTTTTAAGATTGTAGGCAAGAAAACTAAGCCCCAGCTCTGCTGTGACCTTCTCTTTACCCTTACATAACAAATAATGTGTTCCATGATACCATTTCACCGTTCCGAAAGGATGCTCCGTCAAGCACATTCGCTCTTTGATTTTGTGGATATCTTCCTTGATCTTGAGGACAACTTTTTTTGGAACATAATCTTTGCGGTCAAGAGTATGATTGAATGGGTTTATCTCAGCTCCTTACGGTATAGAATTTAACTTTAACTCTGGACTTCCATACATCCTAACAGGGACGAACTTTGTATTAGGACCAAAGCTTACCGTTTTATGGCCTTTTCCTCCGGTGCACCTGTTAGGACACTGGCGACAAGCATTCTTGAAAATATTCCGTTTGACCGGTTTAGAGAAATAAATAACTTTATCCAAGGCCTTATAAAAGAAGAGGTTTTCGGCATAAAGGTAAATGATGAAAAAGTATATTCATTTATTGAGTAAAGAAGGATTAGGAGCTTTCGGGCTCTTTCTTATTTTACCTGGAAATGCAGATGTTCCGCGATTCCAAAGCTGACCGCAAAGTAAAGATCATTTTATTAACCAATAAATTAAAAATTAGTGTAACACTTTTTTAATTGCGTGAATATTATACTACCGTGAAGCAAATCAATAAAAGAAAGGATGAAGTGGTATGGAAGAAAATAGAGGTTTTGGCTGCGGTTATGGTAATGACTTTATTTGGTGGATAGTTATAATTTTGCTTATTTTGTGCTTGTGCCCTGGAATTTTCGGCGGATTTGGCGGATGCGGTTACAAAAACTAATTCATTGTAGCTGAAATAATTTTAGGTGCATTCAAGGTACTTACATAAGAATTGAAATGAAAAACTGTATGTTTTGTTAACTGAATCTGAAAAGGGGAGGTATTTGCCTCCTCTTTATTATTTATTAAAAATACCGGTGTCGAGTAAAAAATAGATGCAATATATATTAAAATGTTGTTTTTATTGGCTTAATGTTTATTTGGTGTTAAAAGGTTAGTCTTTGTAAGAATATTGTCTTTAAAGGCAATAATTTAATATAATAATCTAATGGAAATACTTTGCAAAATAATTTATATTCTTTCTTAAAATCAATTGATGTATAGATTAATCGAAAATGCATGAAGTTCAATTAAGGGGGAAAAGATGAATATTAAGTGGGAACATGAATGGGATAAAATTTACAAAGAGCAAGGGGAAGTGCAATCGGAAATACTTCCTACTGTAAGAGTAGCAAAAGATATTTTTAAAAAATGCGGATGCAAGAGAATAATGGACTTAGGGTGCGGTACCGGAAGGCATACGATATATCTTGCCCAAAACGGGTTTTGGGTTTTGGCTGTGGATATTTCAGAGACGGGAATAGAAGTCACCCGTTCAAAGGCAGAAAAGTTGGGCCTTACAAATGTTGAGTTTGCACAGCTTGACATGAGGAATCTGACTGTTGAAGACAATTTACTGGATGCAATTTTGTGTGTATGGACAACCAGACACGGCACTTTGGAAGATGCGCGTAAAAATGTGAAAGAAATGCATAGAATTCTTAAACCGGGCGGGGTTTTGGTTGTTGACTATGTTTCAACAGAAGATGAAAACTATGGTAAGGGTATAGAGATTGAGAAAAATACATTTGTTAATAACGTTGAAGGAGAGGAAAACATTCCGCATCATTATTCCACCACAGAAGAAATTGAGGAATTATATATAGATTTTTCAAGCATTGATATTATCCCAGTGGATTATCATTTTACCGATAACTATGGGATAAAACATACCATTAAAGCGTTTGTTGTCATTGAAGTAAAATAAGTCTAGCCTAACGGTTTGCTAAACCGTCCCCTTCGGTTTCTAGACTCTTTAATATAAATTTAACATCATTATCAGGAATCTTGTGGTAATATAGTTATATAGTACAGGCTGTTAATCGGAGTATGTACACAGATGTGTGCGGTATGAGGAGAACAGTTTTGCGATATAAAGTTTACTTATGAGGCTATCTTTTTTATAAATTCAATCATATAAATTCAATTCTTTGGGAAGGTGGAGGAATTAAGATGAAAAAGAATTTTTTACTAAAGAATTTAAGAGTCATTGCCATATTGGTTGTTCTGGTCATAGGTTTTGCAAGCAGCTTGTTGTTTGCTTCAGCTTCAGAGCAGCGTGAGCTAAAAGTATATGTCGATGATAAAGAGCTGCAATTTTCGGATGCAAAGCCTTACATAAACGAATTTGGAAGAACAATGGTCCCGATTCGTGCAATTGCAGAGAGTTTTGGAGCAAAGGTTGAGTGGGTTGATGGAATAAAGAGGGTTATAATTACTTATGATGACATAGAAATAAGATTTATAGTTGGATATATTGAAGATGTCATGCTTATTACGAATTTAAAAACAGAAGAAAGTAAAACAGTTTATTTAGACTCTAAACCGGTTATTAGAAACAATCGGACATATTTGCCTTATCGGGCTATTACTGAAGCGTTTGGCTATAAAGTTTACTGGGATGAAAAAGAATACAAGGTTACTGTAGATACCAAAAACAGACAGCCTGTGTTTTATATAAATCCCGGTTTAAGTGATAACTATTATCAATGCATCGCTAATTTCAATACAGACTTTGATAATCTTGTACCGCTTTTAAAAAGTCCTAATATTAAGCATGAACTTACTGATGAAATGAGACAAAGTCATATATCTCGGGCCCAAAATTATATTGAGAATATAATTGGAAATGTGGATTATACTAAAGAATTTGATCCGGAATTTCCTACTGCTCCATTTACACCAGTTATGGAAGATGTTTATAATGATGCTGTCAAAAACTCAATAATACGGGAAGTAAAGTTTATTGCAGACCCTTCTGATGTTGAGATTCTTCTTGAACATCCGATTGAAGATAGACCATATGAAATAATAGTTTTGGGTAGATTGGAATTCATATATCATGAAGCATCCGATGAATATCTTGACAGGTTTGAAGGCAAGTTAAAAAAGGGTGTCTGGTATAGTACAAAAATAGCTGTAAGATTTTCTTTGAAATACACTGATCTGGTTCTTGGCAATGCAATTTTAGATAATACATTTGAAGAAATAACATCAGATAAAAATGAGTAATAAAACGAGCAATAATTATCGCGTTTGATAAAATTCGATCAGTAGAAAAGAATCAATCGAAACTTAAGTACTGACGCATTATAGAAAGGAATTGCCATGAGGCTATATAGACCGGTAGGGTTAAAGGAATTACTGAAAATAATAGAATTGGAATTTAAAGGTTTTCCACCTCGTTTGCCGGAGCAACCGATTTTTTATCCCGTTTTAAATATGGGTTATGCGGAGGAGATTGCGTCAAAGTGGAATACCGAAGACCCTGTTTCGAATTTTGTAGGATATGTTTTGGAATTTGATGTTGAGAATGCATACATATCGAAATATAAAGCTGAAACTGTCGGGAATAAAAATCATAAAGAGTTGTGGATTCCGGCACAAGACCTTGAAACGTTCAATAAAAATATAATTGGTTTTATTAGAATTGTCAAAGCATATTATGGAGATAAATACTCCGGTTTGGATGCATTACCCGATGAATTTAATGGCAGATCCTTAATAGAACAGTTTGAATTGATTAAATCAAGCTATAAGAACGATAAAAAGGCTTATACATCAATGATTTTGACTTGTAAAAATGTAATAATAACGAATTATCTGTATTGGAAGCTAAAGCATTATAATTACGAAAATAAAAAAGTTTTAGACGATATATATAATCAATACAGGGAACAGGGGATTATTATCGGCACATAGTTTCTCATACTTTCTAAAATTGCTTTAGAACTTATTGAGGTAAGGCCATAAACTATATAAGTCTGAAGGCATAAAGGAGAGCTTTGTTCTTTTTGCCTTCAGACTTTAAAAGCATTAAGCATTAAATATATCCGGCCCTTGAAAAATGTAAACTACGGGTTAACAATTACACGTTTCCTCATGTTTTCATAGATGGATTTGTACATTTTGAATACTTTAGCAGAATTTTCGTCGTCGCAATTAATGTCGGGATGGTATTTTTGAATTATACCGTTCCAGCCGATTCTCAGGATTTCCTCTTGAATTTCGTTGAATTTTGATATTAGTTGCTTGTTGTGTTGAATTGGTTCCATAAAATACTCCCCCCGTAAAAAATAGTTTATATGAATAAAAGTACAAAGAACAGCTTTATATTAACAACAAATAATGGTGTTATGTTTTCTATATTTTTATATTTTATAAGTAAATTATAGCATCAGATTTTTTTTATATCAAGATGGTTAAAGTGAAATAGGACCATAATAGGTATGTATGACTACTCGCGAAGTTATGTAAATAAAGCTTAAGACAACAGTAACTTCTAATGTAGTTTTATTATCTTAAGCTTTATTTAATATTTTTATTTTTTCTTTTTTGATTTTGCTTTTATTCCTTCAAGTTTTTTATCTGCAGAACGCATAAGGAGAAAGAATGAAATACCAAGAATAGCAACGACAGCTAACAAGTAAACCCATGTTTGCCATGACATATTTTTTTATCACCTCCACCAATAATAATGAATTTTATCATAAAACATGTACAAAATCAATTGAGAAAAAGGGTGAAGAATTGGAAATAGAAGATTGTATATAAAAAATACATTTAGGTCTGATAAATATTTCATTTTTATCAAAAAATAAAGCTATATCATATTTGATTATATAAAAAAATATTAATGTGTGGAGAGGGCATGAAGACGACATTAATACTTGGTGCAGGCTTTTCAAAGAATTCCGGATTGCCTGTGCAATCTGAAATACCTGCGTTATTGACAAAGGACACGTTAAATAATGATTTTGAACGGGGCATTTCCCATGTAGTGGAAAATTTTACTAGGGATGTGTTCGGGTTTGAGAAAGATATATATCCCGGACTGGATGATTTGCTTACTTGCATGGATATATCTACAAATTCGGAGCATCATCTTGGGATAAAATATTCCCCTATTCATCTTCGGGCTCTAAAGAAACTAATAATTTATAGAATTTTCTCAATTTTAGAAGGCAGCTTCACATATTCAAAAGAGGTGGACAAGCTCATAAGGTTTTTTATTGGAGCTGGGCTTGAGCATACCGGATTTTTGGTACTAAACTGGGATACGGTTTTGGAAAAATATATTTATGAGATTGACCCCGGGATAACCGTAGATTATTGCAATGGAGGAAAATATTTGACAGGTGATAGCTGTTTTGAGGAAAACAAGGATGAAAGCAAAAGGATCGAAATTTTGAAAATACACGGCTCTTCCAATTGGCTTTATTGCGACAACTGCAGAGTGCTGATAAACGATACTATGAGCAAAGTTCCCAATATAAGAAAAGTGGGATTTAAAAGTTCTGATTTTGAGTTGTTTGATGAAATGAAAGGAATGACGGACAGGGTCTCTACGGACGGCATCGGATGTCCTGTATGCGGGGATACTGTTTCGGCTCATATAGCAACTCAAAGTTACAGAAAATCCTTTAGGACAAATACTTTCCCGAACATATGGGACAAAGCGGAGGATATGCTGACAAACTCCGAAAGGTGGATTTTTATCGGGTATTCCCTTCCTCAGGCAGACTATGAATTCAAACACTTGCTTAAAATTTGTGAGCTTAAGCTTCGGCACAGAAAGGACAGAAAGCTTTCTATTGATGTGGTGCTTCTTGACAGTGAAAGTACAACCATGAAGTATAGAAGCTTTTTCGGAAATAAAATCAACAGGATTTTTAACGGCGGCATTGAAGAATACATGAACTATTTAGAAAGTACTTAAATATTTTCAGGATAAATGTTATAATACCGTTTGTGTTACAACTTCCGATATACAAGTTTGATATAAGGAGTGATGAAGTTGAAGTTAAATCTAAATTTAAACAATGCAAGATTTGAGCTTACGGCTGTAAAACCGGACCAGTATCCGAAAAGTGATATACCGGAGATTACCTTTGTAGGAAGGTCCAATGTAGGTAAGTCATCACTCATAAATACGATGTTGAATAGAAAAAATCTTGCAAAAGTTGCTGCAACACCGGGAAGAACCAGGGTTATTAATTTTTACAATATTGATGGCCAACTTTATTTTGTTGATCTTCCGGGCTATGGCTTTGCAAAGGTGTCAAAGTCCACAAAATCCGGTTGGAAAGATATAATTGAGACATATCTTGCTGAAAGAAAACAGCTTAGGAAGATAGTGATGCTGGTGGATATCAGGCATTCGCCGACTTCGGACGATGTTCTTATGCATGAATGGCTGAAAAGCATGGGAAAGTCCTATGTGGTTGTGGCTACCAAGCTTGACAAGATACCCCGCTCGAAAATAAAGGAGAGGCTTTCGGACATACGGAATACTCTAAAGCTTGGAGACGATATAAAAATAATTCCTTTTTCTTCGGAAAAAAGGCAGGGAAAAGAAGAATTGTGGGAGGAAATTTTAGATGAATCATATTTTTCATTAAATGAATGATTTTGGCTTTACAATGTATCGGTATTGATATATAATGAATAAAAAAATAATGTTTGTGCTAGGGGTGCCGTTATGGCTGAGAAAGAGACCTTTGTCTCTTAACCCTTTGAACCTGATGCGGTTAGTACCGCCGGAGGGAAGCTTTAAATATGGTATTTGATTATAGTCTATTGGCGCTTATCCTTCGGGGTAAGCGTTTTTTAGTTCTATAACATTTTATTTTTTGGGGGTGATGGAATGTTTATAACCTTAAACGGCAAACAAACTGAAGTAAATGACGGAATATCTCTTACACAGTTAATTCGCAGCAAAGGTCTTGAACCGGAAAGTATAGTCATCGAATACAATAGGAGTATTCTTCAAAGGGAAGAATGGGAAAGTGTTGTTTTAAAGGAAAACGATAAGCTTGAAGTACTTAGGTTTGTGGGGGGAGGATGAAAAAAATGGACGACAAATTGATTATTGGAGACAGGGAAATTACCAGCAGACTTTTCATCGGTACCGGCAAATTTCCTGCAAATAGGATAATACCTGATGTTGTAAGGATGTCAGGAGCTCAGGTCGTCACGGTGGCATTAAGAAGAATTGACTTTGATTCTGATGATGAAAATATGCTCAAATACATTCCCAAAGATTGTATTCTTATGCCCAATACATCCGGTGCAAGAAACGCCGAGGAAGCCGTTAGAATTGCAAGGCTTGCCAGGGCTTTGGGGTGCGGCAATTTTATTAAAATTGAGGTGATATCGGACAATCGGTATCTTCTTCCGGACAACATGGAAACCGTTAGGGCCACAGAGATCCTTGCACGGGAGGGCTTTACGGTACTTCCTTATATGAGTCCCGATCTAATGGATGCCAGAAGACTAAAAGATGCTGGTGCTGCTGCCGTAATGCCGTTGGGAGCGCCGATAGGGACCAATAAAGGGCTTAAAACCAGGGAAATGATTAAAATCCTGATTGATGAAATTGATATTCCTGTTATAGTGGATGCCGGTATAGGCAAGCCTTCCGATGCCTGTGAAGCTATGGAATTAGGTGCAGCTGCTGTTTTGGTGAATACCGCAATTGCTACCGCAGGAGACCCTGCGGTAATGGCCGAAGCTTTTGCCAAAGCGGTCATAGCCGGAAGAAAAGCCTTCCTTTCCGGTATGGGTCCGGTAAAAGAATACGCAGAAGCTTCATCACCGCTTACAGGATTTCTAGCATGATAGGATAATAAATTATTTGCAAAGTAAAATGGGGAATGAACGATGAGCTTTTATGAAAGGTATATGGAGTATAAAAATTTTGATTTTGAGGGCTTTTTTGACAGGGTCACTGACCGGGACATCATTAACATAATAAACAAGGACCGGCGGCTTTCGGAACTGGAGTTTCTCATGCTTCTTTCCCAAAAAGCGGCAAAGTACTTAGAGCCCATGGCTCAAAAGGCAAAGAAGCTTACGCTGCAAAATTTCGGAAAGGTTATATTACTGTACACGCCGATGTATCTTGCAAATTACTGCGTGAATCAGTGCGTCTACTGCGGCTTTAATATAACCAACAGCATAAAACGAAAAAAACTCACTTTAGAAGAAGTGGAAAAAGAGGCCCGGGCAATTTCATCCACAGGTCTTAGGCATATTTTGATTTTGACGGGAGAATCCCGAAAGGAAAGTCCTGTCGGGTACATAAAGGATTGTGTGAAAATTCTTCGAAGGTACTTCAGGTCCATAGCGATTGAGGTCTATCCTCTTTATGAAAATGAGTATGCCGAGCTGGTAGAGGAAGGTGTAGACGGTATAACCATCTATCAGGAGGTATATGATGAAGAAAAGTACAAGGCACTTCATTTAAAAGGACCCAAAAGAAATTACATATACAGGCTTGATGCCCCGGAAAGGGCATGCAGGGCCTCAATGCGAAATGTGAATATCGGAGCTCTTTTGGGACTTCATGACTGGCGGACGGAGGCTTTTTATACGGGACTTCATGCAGATTATCTGCAAAACAACTATACAGATGTAGAAATAAGCATATCCCTTCCGAGAATAAGACCCCACTTTGGAAGCTTCATACCCGACTGCATCGTGGAGGACAGGGATTTGGTGCAGATAATGTTGTCTTACAGATTATTTATGCCAAGGGCGGGGATAACAATTTCCACAAGAGAAAGTGAGAAGCTGAGAAATAATCTTATAGGTCTTGGAGTTACCAAAATGTCTGCCGCGTCAAGTACCCAGGTAGGGGGACATACCCTTTGCGATAAAAGCGACGGACAGTTTGATATTAATGACCGGCGGGGTGTGGAAGAAATGAGGCAAATGATTTACAGCAAAGGTTATCAGCCGGTGTTTAAAGACTGGCAGGCAATATAGTGATTTGGGAGGCAGCTATGAATGAATTTGAAAAAGGACTGATGTCCTATCTGGGGAAAGAAAGACTTGAAAGACTTGGCAAAGTTAAAGTGGGAATTGCCGGAGCCGGGGGACTTGGCTCAAATTGTGCCCTGCATTTTGTAAGAAGCGGTTTTAAATACTTAAAAATAGTGGATTTTGACGTGGTGGAGCCGTCCAATCTGAACAGGCAGTTTTTCTTTCTGGATCAATTGGCTTGTCCTAAAGTTTTGGCTTTAAAGGAGAATCTTTTAAGGATCAACCCCGACGTAAGGATAGAAGCAATACAGCAAAAAGTTGATAAAAACAACGCTAAGATGCTGTTTGATGACTGCGATGCTGTGATAGAGGCTTTTGACAAGGTGGAGTACAAGACCATGATGGTAGAAACTTTTGCTTCGTCGGGAAAGTTTTTCGTGTGTGCGTCAGGACTTGCCGGATGGGGAAACAGTGATGAGATAAAAATTCGAAAAATACATGACAGGTTCTTCATGGTTGGAGATTTTGTGACCGGAGTTAAAGAAGGTGTACCTTCCATTTCTCCTAGAGTTAATATTGCAGCAGCAAAACAGGCGGATTTGGTTTTGAGCTTTTTTATAACGCAAAAATAGAAGCTTTTGCTTCTTATATGCTGTGTGTACTGTTTTTTGGACTGAAGTGTTATAAAGGATACCGGAAATATGAAGCTTTTTGGGAGGTGACGGTGTTGGATAATCTTTATAGAGTGCTGGACGCCAATATAAACAGAGCGTCGGAAGGGCTTAGGGTTTTGGAGGATTTGTCACGGTTTTGTTATAATGACAGACTGTTTTCAAAAAGGCTCAAAGAATTGAGGCACGGTATAAGAAAAAATATTTCAAACCTGATTCCAAACCTTATAGAAAGCAGGGATTCGGTAAATGATGTGGGTTTTAAAACATCAATGGAACTGGACATTGACCGAAAAACCTCTATTTATGAGCTTTCCCAGGCAAACTTCAAGCGGATTCAGGAGGCTTTAAGGACTATAGAGGAAAGCCTTAAGGTTCTCAATGAATTAAAGCTTTCCAAATTATATGAAGGCTACAGGTTTGAGGTATACGGCATTGAAAGGGAGTACTTTAAATTTATGATTGGTACAAGTAAAAGAGGTAAATTGAACGAAATAATGACCGGTCTTTATTGCATTACCTCGGAAGAACACTCTAAAGGCCTAAGCAATATTGAGGTGGTAGAAAAAATGATAAAGGCCGGAATCAAGATAATTCAGTATAGGGAAAAGAAGAAAAGTCTTCTGGAAAAATACAATGAGTGTCAAAAAATACGTAAGATGACTCTGGGATCGGACGTTACATTTATTGTAAACGACAATATTGATATTGCAATGATGGTTAAAGCTGACGGCGTACATATAGGGCAAGATGACCTTCCGATAGAAAAGGTCAGAGAGCTTGTGGGAGATGAAATGATTATAGGGATATCTACCCATTCTCCAAAACAGGCAGAGGATGCGGTAAGGCGCGGGGCCGATTATATAGGCGTGGGTCCTCTTTATAGAACGTATACCAAAGAGGATGTCTGTGAACCTGTGGGGCTTGAGTACCTTGACTATGTTGTGAAAAATATAAAGCTACCCTATGTCGCAATAGGCGGTATAAAGGAACACAATATGGATGAGGTTTTAGCCCGGGGAGCCCGTTGTATAGCCATGGTTACCGAGATTGTGGGCGCAGAGGATATTGAGAAAAAAATTCGCACGGTAAAATCAAAGTTTTCGAGAGGGGATTTATAAAATGTATACAACTCAGATGGATGCTGCAAAGAAAGGAATAGTAACCGATGAATTGAGAATAGTGGCTCAAAAAGAGAATATGCCGGTTGAAAAACTTCTAAAACTTGTTGCTTCGGGAAAAGTGGTCATACCGGCCAATAAAAACCACAAAAGCCTTGTCCCTGAGGGGATAGGAGAAGGTTTAAGGACAAAAATCAATGTTAATATCGGAATATCAAAAGACTGCTGCAATTTTGACAAGGAATTGGAAAAGGCTAAAAAGGCAATTGAGCTTAAGGCTGAGGCCATAATGGATTTGAGTTCCTACGGCAAGACAGGAGAGTTTAGGCAAAAGTTGGTTAAAATGTCTCCCGTAATGATAGGTACTGTGCCGGTATATGACGCGGTAGGGTTTTACGACAAGGACCTTAAAGACATTACAGCTGAAGAGTTTTTTGAGGTGGTGGAAAAGCATGCCGAAGACGGTGTGGATTTTATGACAATTCATGCCGGAATAAATAGGGAAACTGCCGAAAGATTTAAGGAGAACGGCAGACTTACCAATATTGTGTCCAGAGGGGGATCTTTGATATTTGCATGGATGGAGCTTACGGGAAATGAAAACCCCTTCTATGAGCAGTATGACAGGCTTCTTCAAATATTTGAAAAATATGATGTGACCATAAGTCTTGGAGATGCATTGAGGCCGGGAAGCATAAATGATTCCACCGATGCGGCGCAGATACAGGAGCTTATTGTTTTAGGTGAGCTTACCAAAAGAGCATGGGATAAAAATGTACAGGTTATGATTGAAGGCCCGGGTCATATGGCTATAAATGAGATTGCTGCAAACATGGTTTTGGAAAAAAGGCTTTGCCACGGTGCGCCTTTCTATGTTTTAGGGCCCATTGTTACGGATATTGCTCCGGGATATGACCACATAACAAGTGCCATTGGCGGAGCTATTGCCGCTGCAAACGGTGCGGATTTTCTGTGCTATGTTACTCCCGCGGAGCATCTGAGGCTTCCCGATATAGATGATATGAAAGAAGGAATTATAGCGTCAAGGATTGCGGCCCATGCTGCGGATATAGCAAAGGGTATTACTGGCGCAAGAGATTGGGATTACAGAATGAGCGAGGCCAGGAAAAACCTTGACTGGAACAGAATGTTTGAACTTGCAATAGATAGGGAAAAAGCGGAAAAATATCGCAAAAGCTCGATGCCTGAAGATGAAGACACCTGTACCATGTGCGGCAAAATGTGTGCCATAAGAAATACAAATAAAGCCCTTAAGGGTGAAAATATAAGTATTCTTTGAAAAAACTGTATGGAAAGTAACTCTTAAGGGATGAAAAATCAAGGGGGCAAGGGGGATAAACCCCTTGTTATAAGGTATCTTATGTTCTATTTGCTCTATTTATATTAATTTGAAGGAGCTTGCTAAAGATTATTATACAAAAAACTGCAGCTGTAAATTATGCCGCAGGTAATATATATTAATGTATAGAGGAAAAAGTATGTTAAAAAGTTTTCAAGTACATTATTAGTATATTACATCTATATATTTTAGGTAATTGGTAAACTGAACAATAATTAAAAAAAATAGGTCTTGTTTTTTGGTGAAAATATTACAAATCAAATAATATGGTTTTATGTATTTTGTATAAAAATTATTGCAAAAACAATGGAAAATAAGATTTAAAAAGGATTTTTAATTGATTGTGGAGAAATATATAGAATAATAGCGAATTGTATATTTTTAATTTATTGTTAATTTGATTGATGAGGGATTCTGAATGTATCCTCTGAATATTGACGGTGAGGAGTTATACCTTAGGGATTTAAAAATAAACGATCTGCCGCATTTGCTCAAGTGGTACAACAATATCGACGATTTTTCGTTGGCGACAGGCGTTTACGAGCCCATAAGCCTTAAGGAAATGCAAAAAAGGTATTTTTTAAGCCGGTCTTCCTCAAAGGATTTTTTTGCAGGAATATACATACGGGCATCAGATGAAATGATCGGTATCATAAAAGGCCGGGTAAATTGTGACGGGGCTTTTGCGGCATGGATTAACTCCATAATAATAGATCCGGAATTTCAGAGAAAGGGATACGGTGGTAAAACGGTTAATTTGCTTATACGGCATATAAAAGAATGCTGCAATGTAAACAGGGTATATTTGTCGGTGGCAGAAGAAAACGTTAAGGGGATGCTTTTTTGGAAGCAACAGAGCTTTAAAACGGTAAAAACGATAAAGAGTGATCATGGTTCTAAAAATGAATCCAAGAACGTAGTAATAATGTATAGAGAAGTATAAACTTTCCGTATGGAAATTGTCGATAAATATTATATAACATCCTTTTGAGCTTACATCGTGCAAGCAACCCCGTTTGCAAATTCGCGACCGGTAATTTGACAAATGGAAATTAGAAATATATAATATTTGTGTTCATGTAAAAACTTTTAACGAAATTTTTGGGGACGATTTCTGATATTTTATTTAAAATTGTCAAAGGGGTAGGAAAGAAAGAAACGGAGGATAAAGGATGTTAAAGTTTAACAAGTTTTTTATGTACATAACGGCTTCGGCTCTATCGGTTTCTTTATGGACATGTACTTCTTATGCCCAGCAGAACAAGACGGGAGTAACAACTGCGAGTATGCTTAATGTACGTGAAAATCCCAGCACTTCTACAAAAGTTATAGGACAGATTCCCAATGGAAGTAAAGTGGAAATAATTGAAACTTCAAACGGATGGTATAAAGTTTCGTATAACGGCAAGACGGGTTGGGTTTACAGCTCCTATGTTAAAGTAACGGAGACACCAAAGCCGGCTGTTGCAGACGAAACTATAGCGGCAACTTTAAATACGAGTTCTACTTCAACCGATAAATCTTCAACTAATTCTAATGCAACTAATTCTAATACAACTAATTCTTCATCCAATCAAGTAATTGATGAGACTCTTCTAAATCCAACTCAAAAGACTGCATCCGCAGAAAAAGTTGAAAGCACTGTTACAAAAACAGGAATTGTAAATGCTTCAAGTTTAAATGTAAGAAAAGGAGCAGGTACATCTTACGGTGTGGTTACTCAGCTTTCAAATGGTTCAAAAGTGAATATAATAAAAGAAGAATCCGGATGGTATCAAATTAAGCTGGCGGACGGTTCTACGGGTTGGGTTTCCGGTACATATGTAAATGTTAATACTACAGTTGCTTCAAGAGGCGGAATCGCTGAGAATTCCAATCAGGTATCTTCCGATAACAGTAATGCGTCCGATGTGAGGGGACAGGTTGTTGAATATGCCAAGAAGTTTTTAGGAGTTAAGTATGTGTATGGAGGAAATTCTCCTTCTCAGGGATTTGATTGCTCCGGATATGTAAAATATGTGTTCACTAACTTCGGCGTTAATCTTGAAAGGGTTGCAGCAAGCCAGGCAAAACAGGGCACGTGGGTTTCAAAGGATGAACTTCTGCCCGGAGACCTTGTCTTTTTCGATACTAACGGAGGACATAATTATGTTAACCATTCCGGCATATACATAGGAGATGGAAAGTTTATTCATGCATCATCGGGAAGCGGTAAAAAGAGCGTTGTTATAAGTGACCTTACGAGCGGATTTTATGCCAATGCCTATATGACCGCAAGAAGGGTTTTGAATTAGTAGTTTGACAAAAAAGTATAATAAATAGCAAATAGGAGATTTGATAAAAAGCTCCTTCGGTGAAGGAGCTTTTTAAGGCATAAAATGAAAAGACCGTTGGTTTGCTTTAGTTTATCTCTTATGGCCGGAATTTTGTGCACCAATTTAACTCATTCTTACTTGTTTGCAGTTTTGTCCTGCGCAGTAATTGGTTTGATTGCTTTTCTTCTGTTAAAGGACAGGGATAACAGCAAATTTGTCATTAGCGGAATTGTTCTGTTTTATATTGTCGGTGCGGTATATTATTTATACAGCTACAACTCAAATTTTTACAAATACGAGGATTTTGCCGGAAAGAATGTTGTTATAAGGGGATATATCGATTCGGCACCGGAGATAAGGGATTCAAGAGTTAGATATATACTAAAGACGGAGGAAATCTGGCCAAAGGAGGATTTAGGCCAGAAGAAGACGGTTCGGGGAAAAATTCTTCTTTCCGTGCAAGAAAGTGATGATATTCGGCTTTTTGAGTATGGAAGGGAGATTAAAATATCGGGAAAATTAAATATTCCCAAAGGGAGAACCAATCCCGGGGGATTTGATTATCGAAAATACCTGAACCATTCGGGAGTTTCTGCCACTATCTTTGCTGTGGACAGAAATATTTACCCGCAGAAAAATGTTAAAGGAAATATATTTGTCAAAGCAGGACTTAGTATCAGGGAAAAGATTGTAAATGTTATAAATCTAAGTTTGCCACCTCAGCAGGCAGGGCTACTTAACGGTATGCTGATAGGCTACAGGGAAGGTCTTTCCGATGAAGTGGAGGATGCTTTCAGTCGTTCGGGACTGACTCATTTAATGGCAGTTTCCGGAGCCAATGTGGCTTTTATCATGTTACCTCTTATCTTTATTTTTAAAAAGCTAAGGTTTAGACAAAACCTCTACAATATAATAATTATAGGCATCTTATTGATGTTTACCTTCATAACGGGATTTGAACCATCTGTGCTTCGTGCAGTAATAATGGCAATAGTCATCCTTGTTGGGCAGATTTTAAAAAGGGAGACGGATATTTTTACCAGCATTGCCTTTGCTGCGATTTTGCTTTTATTATTTAATCCCGGAAGTCTTTTTAATATTGGTTTTCAACTGTCTTTTGCAGCAACAATTTCGTTGGTTTTGTTTTATCAGAATTTAAAAAGCATGCTGAATTTCAGCTTTTTTCCGGAATTTATAACGGATGTGCTGGCATCTACAGTAGCAGCCCAAATAGGAGTATTGCCGATAACGGTGTTTTACTTTAACAAAGTATCTCTGATTTCGGTTTTATCAAACCTCATAGTTGCACCAGTGGTGGAATTTATTACGATTATGGGTTCTTTGATGGCTCTTTTGGGGCAGATACATATTATTTTTTCCGTATTGATAGGTTATTGCAACAATGCCCTTTTAAGTTTTGTATTGTTTGTCACAAAAACGACAGCCCAGCTGCCTTATTCGGTTATAACGGTATCAACGCCTTCCATAGCCCTTGTGACAGTTTACTATGTGGCTATACTGTATTTATTCTGGTACAGGCCAAAACACAAATCAAAGCTAAACTACAAGTACTGCGCATTGGCAGGAGTTGTAACTGTAATGTTGTTAGCACTAAACCTCTTGTGGCCAAAAGGCATGGAAGTGGTGTTTTTGGATGTTGGGCAGGGGGACGGTGCTTTTATCAGAACATACAGCGGCAAGACTGTTTTGATTGACGGAGGGCCGGAAAGTGCCGGAGAAAACACTGTTGTTCCGTTTCTTTTGGATTATGGTGCAGCTGAAATTGACCTTGTGGTTGTGAGCCACGGACATGACGACCATTATAAAGGGCTTTTGCCCGTGCTTGAAAACTTTAAGGTGGAAAATATCATAATTCCCGATATTGATATTGATGAGGGATTGTCGGATGTGCTTGAAATTGCCCAAAAGAGAAAAATCCCGGTTGAAAAGTGCGGGAGGGGCGATGTCATTACCCTTGACAAAAAGACATATATTGATGTTTTGCACCCAAAGGAAGGCACTTATTTTAGTGAGTCGGACACAAACAACAACTCTCTGGTTCTAAAGCTCAATTTTAAGGATGTGAGCATACTGTTTACAGGCGATATTGAAAAGGAAGCGGAGAGACTAATTTGTGAAGATGATGTGAATCTTTCGGCGGATGTGCTGAAAATAGCACACCACGGGTCGGCTACATCTTCAACGGGGGTGTTTTTGGACAGTGTCAATCCCGATGTTGCTGTTATAAGCGTCGGCAAAAACAATTTCGGACATCCTTCAAAAGAAGTTCTTGAGCGTTTGGACATAAGGGATATTTATGTTTTGAGAACCGATATATCAGGAGCTATAGTATTAAAAACTTTCGGCGAAAAGATTCGAATAAGGGAAACGGTTCCATAAATTGCTTGAATTAACTTTATATTATAAAATTTAACAGTTTAAATTATAAATAAATCCCATTTAATTTGTTATAATTATAGAGTATGGTTTAATAAAATTATTCTAATGGCTTGGCGGGGTGAATACATGGATTATATAAATATTTTAAAGGATTTAAGTACATATCCCGGGGTATCCGGGCGGGAAGACAAGCTTTGCGGTCACATTGCAAAGATGTTTGAAAAATACTGTGACAGTGTGGAAATAGATGATTTCTATAATGTTATAGGAATAAAAAAGGGAAAAAGTGCCTCCGGCAGAAAAATTATGGTTACAGCCCATCTTGACGAAATAGGATTAATGGTAAAAAGTATTGACAAAAAAGGATTTGTTACCGTGTCAAATGTAGGAGGTGTGGACAGCAAGATCCTTTTGGCACAAGAGGTAATAATACATGGAAAAAAAGAGATATACGGTATTATAGGCGCAAAACCTCCTCACCTTTTGACACCGGAAGAAATGAAAAAAGCGGTCAAAATGGAAGATTTGACAATAGATACGGGACTTTCGGCTGAAGAAGTGAGAGAAAATGTGTCGGTAGGAGATATCGTAACTTTTAAAGTGGACCCATTTGAACTTCAAAACAGCAGGTTTAGCTCCAAGTCTTTGGACAACAGGGCGGGAGTTGCTGCCTTGCTGGACATTATGGAAAACTTGACATTGTTAAACCATAATGATGATGTTTGGTTTGTGGCAACCGTTCAGGAAGAAGTGGGTCTTAGGGGAGCCAATATCGCTGCCTACAATATAGATCCGGACTTGGCGATAGTGATTGATGTTTGCCATGGGCAGATACCCGGTGCGCCGAAAGAATCCGTATTTCCGTTGGGCAAGGGTCCGGCTGTTGCTGTTGGTCCGAATCTTCATAGAAAGTACACAAAGAAGATGATTGAGCTTGCAAAGGAAGAGAATATACCTTACCAGATCGATGTGGAGCCCGGGGACACCGGCACTGAGGCTTGGGCCGTACAGGTTTCAAGAGAGGGAATTCCCACACTTTTGGTTTCAATTCCTCTAAAGTACATGCATACAGTAATAGAGACTTTAAGCATAGATGATATAAAAAATACCGGAAGACTGATTGCCAGGTTTATTTCAATGACAGGGAACGAAATGGAGGAAGTGCTGTGCTGATAAAAGAGTTGACAGAGTTAAACGGTGTATCCGGAAATGAGGACGAGGTAAGAAAGTTTATAAAAGCAGAGGCAGAAAAGTATGCAGATAGTATTACTGAGGACTCAATGGGAAATCTGATTTGCTATAAGAAAGGCGTGTCCTCAAAATACCGCGTAATGTTATCCGCCCACATGGATGAGGTCGGATTTATGGTAACAGGATATGACGATGGTCTAATCAAATTTGCGAGTATTGGCGGAATAGATGAAAGAATTCTTCCCGGAAAGAGAGTTTTGGTTGGAGAAAAGCGGATTCCTGGGGTTATAGGTTCAAAACCTATTCATCTGCAGGAGAAGATTGAAAGGGGCAATAATATAAAGCAAAAGAATATGTATATAGATATAGGAGCTGAAAAAAAGGAAGAAGCCGAAAAACTTGCCCCCTTAGGGGAATACATAGCCTTCCACAGCGTATACACGGAGTTCGGAGACGGCTGTATAAAGGCAAAAGCTCTAGATGACCGTATCGGCTGTGCGATACTCCTTGAAATATTAAAGGAGACATATCGGTTTGATTTGTATGTCTGCTTTACCGTTCAGGAGGAGATAGGCTTAAGAGGTGCAGGAATTGCTGCGTTTAGGGTAAAACCCGATATTGCGATTGTTGTTGAAGGGACTACCTGCTCCGATGTGCCGGGAGTCCGCGAGCATGAATATTCAACGGTAATGGGCCAGGGGGCGGCGCTAACCATAATGGACAGGACTTCCTATCCCAATAAAAAGCTGGTTGACTTTATGTACAACACAGCAAAAAATAAAAACATACCGGTTCAGTACAAGCAAACTACCACAGGAGGAAATGATGCGGGCAAAATACAACTATCCCGGGAGGGAGTTGTGGTAGCATCGGTATCTGTTCCCTGCAGGTACATACATTCCCCGGTGTCGGTTATGAACCGAAGAGATTATGAAAGCTGCCTTAGTCTTGTAAAAGCAGTATTGGATGAATTTAGCAGTAACGAAAACTTGATTGAAAGCTTTAAAGCGTAGCATATTGATATAATATGTTAATCACAGAAAACGGAGGAATAGCAAATGTTTGATTTACTGAAAAAACTTACAGGAATCGTTGGAGTATCCGGAAATGAAGAAGAAATTAGGGAAGCTATAATTGAGGAAATTAAAGACTGCGTTGATGAAATAAAAGTTGACACCCTAGGAAACCTCATTGCCGTAAAAAAGGGCAAGGGCAAAAAAATCATGGTCGCGACTCATATGGATGAGATAGGCATAATGGTTACATATATAGATGATAAAGGCTTTTTAAGGTTTTCGGCCATCGGAGGAGTTAGCCGCTATGACTCCATAGGTCAGAGGGTAAAGTTTAAAAACGGAGTTGTCGGTGCTGTCTATTACGAGGAAAAGCTTGACGATATGAAGAATCTCCAGCTTTCCAAAATGTATATAGATATTGGGGCAAAAAGCAAAGAAGAGGCTCAAAAGATGGTAAATATCGGAGATGTTGCCTGCTTTGTCGGAGATGCGGTGTTGCAAGGTGATACCGTAATATCGAAGGCTTTAGACAACAGAAGCGGCTGCGCAGTTGCTGTAAAGGCGATAAAAGACCTGAAAAAGACAGATAATGAAATATACTTTGTGTTTACAGTCCAGGAAGAGGTCGGTTTGAGAGGAGCAAGAACCGCAGCTTTTAGTCTTAAGCCTGATATAGCCATAGCGGTGGATATCACAATGACTGGGGACACTCCCGAATCTCATCCCATGGAGGTTAAGTGCGGCGGAGGACCTGCAATAAAAATTAAGGACCGTTCTGTCCTTTGCCATCCCGAAGTAAGAAAACTTCTGGAGGAATCCGCAAAGAGGATTAATATTCCCTATCAGTTGGAAATACTTGAGGCAGGAGGAAGCGATCCCGGTTCAATACATTTGACGGCGGGAGGAATACCCTCTGGAGCAATATCCATACCGGTAAGATATGTTCACAGCCCTGTGGAGACCGCCAGTATGTCGGATATTAATAATGCGGCTAAATTATTGGTTGAAGCTATTTGCAAATATTGATATTAATACATGACCTCCTGACTTTAGCTCAGGAGGTTTTTTAATTAAAAATATTTTTGTTTCAAGGATATTATTCCGGCTTATGGCTGTGATATAATACTGAAGGTGTAAATCCACATTTTGAACTATTATGTAAACATTTTGAGTTGTAAAATGTTTTAATTATCTGAGTTTGAAATGAGGTAATTAATATTTGAAAAAATTAGTAATATTGATTTGAGGAGTTTTTGTATATGAGTAAGTATTGGAGTAATATTGTAAAAAAAATAAATCCATATGTTCCGGGAGAACAGCCAAAAGACAAAAAGTACATAAAGCTAAATACCAATGAGAATCCGTATCCCCCTTCAGAAAAAGTACTAAATGCCATTTCAAAGGCAGCAAATGAAAGCCTGAGATTATACCCGGACCCAACATGCGAAAGCCTGCGAAGTACCTTGGCAGAGCATTACGGGCTAAAAGCTTCAGAAATATTTGTTGGCAACGGTTCCGATGAGCTTTTGGCTTTTTCGTTTATGGCGTTTTTCAATCCCGGGGATACTATTATTTTCCCGGATATAACCTATAGCTTTTATGAAGTTTATTCCGCGATGTTTTCGGTAAACTATAGGTTAGTTCCCTTGGATGATGAATTTAATGTACCTGTGGATAAGTTTCTTACCGAAAATGACGGAATAATATTGGCAAACCCGAATGCTCCCACGGGAAAAGCTCTTTCAATTGAAAGCATAAAAAGAATTCTTGAAAAGAATACCGATAAAGTAGTTATTATTGACGAAGCATATGTTGATTTCGGTGCTAAGTCCGCAGTCGAATTGATAAAGGAATTTGAAAACCTTTTAGTTATCCGCACTTTGTCAAAATCCAGGGCCTTGGCTGGCCTTCGTGTGGGTTTTGCTTTGGGCAGCGAGCAGTTGATAGAGGGTTTGGAACGGGTAAAGAATTCTATAAACTCTTACACATTGGACAGACTGGCGCTGATTGGTGCTGAAGAAGCCATAAAGGATCATGAGTATTTTTGTGAAATCAGAGATAAGATAATCAATACAAGGGAGTGGGTTTCAAAGAAGTTGTCGTCAATGGGCTTTAAAGTGATTGAGTCAAAAGCCAACTTCATTTTTATAAGTCACCCGAAAATAAGCGGCAGACTGTTGTTTGAAAAGTATAAAGAGAACAATATCCTGGTTCGGCATTTTAACAGTTCTAGAATTGCCGATTTCCTTCGTGTAAGTATCGGCTCCGATGAAGAAATGGATATCTTTTGCCAAAAGACAAGGGAAATCATTGAGTTATTATGTTAAACTGTTTGACTTCGATAAAGAGGAAATTCCGGAATACTTCAATTTCTTTAAAGGTAAAAAATGTTCCTGTGTCGAATTAATATGTATCGAATTAAAATATAAAAAGAATTTGTGAGGTGCGAAATGAAGATAACCTTTTTAGGTGCTGCAAAAACAGTTACCGGTTCATGTTTCTATGTGGAGACGGCTTCTACCAAATTTCTTGTCGATTGCGGCATGTTTCAGGGATACTCCAAGAACAATGCCTTAAATGAAGAAGATTTTCCTTTCAATGTAGAAGAACTTGATTATATTTTTCTTACCCATGCGCATATAGACCACAGCGGAAGGATTCCGCGGATTTATATCAAGGGCTTTAAGGGTGAGGTAATTGCTACAAAGCCGACGGTAGAGCTTTGTGCCATTATGCTCCCTGACAGCGGTCATATTCAGGAATTTGAAAACGAATGGACGAACAGAAAAAGGCTTCGTGCAGGAAAGCCGCCAATTGAGCCGTTGTATACATATCAGGATGCTGTGGATTGCTTAAAACTTTTCAGAAAGGTTTCTTATGATGAAGTAGTGAAAATAAATGACGAGATAAGGGTAAGATTTAAAGATGCAGGGCATATCTTGGGTTCGGCCATCATTGAAATGTGGATTACCGAAAAAGGTGAAGAGACAAAAATCGTATTTTCCGGTGATTTGGGAAACAGGGATATGCCGATACTAAAGGACCCTTCGATAATCGAGAGTGCGGATTATCTTGTAATTGAGTCAACTTACGGCAACAGGCTTCACAAAGAACGTGTAAACAAAGCTGAGCATTTCTTGGATTTGATAAATACTACAATTGAGCAAGGCGGAAATGTCATAATACCTTCTTTCGCAGTGGGAAGAACGCAGGAACTCATATATGAACTGAATAAAAAGAAAGAAGTATGTGATGAAAAATTAAAAATGCTGTTTGCTACTCCGGTTTATATCGACAGTCCTATGGCCATATCGGCAACAGAGGTGTTTAGAAACAATCTGGACTGCTATGACGAGGAAGCAAGGGAATATATTGAAAACGGCGACAATCCTCTGGACTTTCCGGGACTTCAATTTACCCGGACAGCTGACGAGTCCAAGGCATTGAATGAGAGAAAAGAGAGCTCGATAATCATTTCTGCCAGCGGTATGTGCGAGGCAGGAAGAATAAAGCATCATTTGAAGCACAACCTTTGGAGAAAAGACAGCACAATAATTTTTGTAGGATATCAGGCTGAAGGGACGCTTGGAAGAAGGCTTATAGACGGTGCAAAGAAAGTAAGGCTGTTTGGTGAAGAAATCTCGGTGGAAGCAAGGATTGAGATGATTGAAGGCTTTTCAGGTCATGCGGACAAGGAAGGGCTTTTAAATTGGATTGGGAAATTTAACAGAAAGCCTAAAAAGATTTTTATAGTGCATGGCGAAGAGGATTCGATGGCCGAGTTTTCTGAAGAAATTAACAGAAGATTCAATATTGAAACCATCATACCGTCAAGAGGAGAAAGCTTTATAATAAATGCTCGCAATGTAACTGAAATTGACGAAAAAGTAAGGCCTAACAATTCCTTCAAGAGGCTTCAGGTGGTTGAAAAGCTTGAAAGCATTAAAGAAGAGGTGGATGAACTGTCATACATATTAAAATCAGACTTAAAGCAGGAGAAAACGGATCTTGAGATTGATGAATTGCTTGTAAAACTTAAGAATATAGAAAAGTCGATTTTAGAGGCGTTAAAGTAATATATACGATAATATATGTGAAAAAATTAATATGTTGTATTAAAAAATAAAGAAGTGGTAAGTTGTAAAATTAATTGCCCAAACATGATAAAAAAGAAGTGACTCAAATCAGAACCTCTGATAATGTTTTAAGTGACAAAACCAAAACATATTGGAGGGTCCGAAATGAGTCACCTTA
>Ga0116167_1000082_pt1 | contig 82301 bp, 72 predicted proteins | sample AD_JPNMR3_MetaG_FD_89794 | JGI IMG/M metagenome (GOLD analysis project Ga0116167, IMG submission 89794) | Active sludge microbial communities of municipal wastewater-treating anaerobic digesters from Japan - AD_JPNMR3_MetaG | ecosystem: Engineered > Bioreactor > Anaerobic > Digestate | place...
CGGATCACGGCGCAGTTGATCACGCCGATCGCGATGAACGAGAATCTTCGGTTTGCGATTCGGGAAGGTGGTCGTACGGTAGGCGCCGGCGTCGTCACCAAAATCATCGAATAGGTTGGAAACAAGAAACACTGAGTTAGCAGGAGATATAGGAGCCTAGGCATGGCGGGAACGCAAAAGATTCGGATCAAATTACGCGCATATGATCATCGGTTGCTCGACCAGTCGACGCAAGAGATCGTGGCGGCTGCCCAGCGAACCGGCGCGGGCATCAATGGTCCAATCCCGCTGCCGACGGCAATCAACAAGTATACAGTAAACCGTTCTCCGCATGTTGACAAGAAGTCGCGGGAACAGTTTGAGACACGCACCCACAAAAGATTACTAGACATCATCGATCCGACGCCACAGACAGTCGATGCGTTAATGAGGCTCGACCTTCCGGCAGGAGTGGATGTCGAAATCAAGCAGTGAGGCACCGGCTTGTGCCACTGCGCTGGGATCGCGGTATCGCCGATGATAACGCAAACCGGCCATAGTCGCCGAGGTAGCGTATCTAGGAAATGAAGTTAACCAAGCGGCGTCCGAAAGGATGGACGACGCGTTGATACTGACGAGGAAAGTCAAAAGCCATGGTTAAAGGTCTGTTAGGTCGAAAAATCGGTATGACCCGTGTATTCACCGAGGACGGTAACTGGATTCCTGTCACCGTTCTCGAAGTCGGCCCCTGTACCGTTGTCCAACGCAAAACCGCTGAAAACGACGGCTACGATGCCGTTCAGGTCGGTTTTGGTGACGTAAAGGAAACGCGTTGTAATAAGCCGATGCGCGGGCATTTTGCGGGTAATGGAAAAGACAAACCGGCAATACCTCCGAAACGGACGCTGCGAGAGTTTCGTGTGGAACCGAGTGACGATCTGAAACGAGGCGACCAAATTCGAGTGGATATTTTTAAGGCTGGCGAATTGGTTGATGTCGCCGGTATCTCGAAGGGTAAAGGCTTCCAGGGCGTCCAAAAACGGCATGGGTTCAGTGGCGGTCCGGCAGCACACGGTTCGATGTTTCATCGTGCTCCGGGCTCGATAGGAACCAGCGCCACCCCCTCGAGAACGTTAAAAGGTAGAAAACTTCCCGGTCATATGGGAAGCGTACGCATTACCGTTCGCAATTTGGCAGTTGTCCGGGTGGATGCGGACAAAAACCTGATGCTCGTACGCGGTGGCGTTCCAGGAGCCAACGGCGGACTTGTGGAAGTTAAAAAGAGTTTGAAAGGAGCCAAGTGACCATGCCGTCTGCACGTGTTGTCACTATGGAAGGCGTCGAAATAGGATCGATCGACCTAAATGCCAAGATATTTGATGTGCCGGTGAACCCTACGTTGGTGCATCAAGTGGCGATGGCATTTTTGAATGCGAAACGCCAAGGAAACGCCGAAACGAAAACGCGCTCCGAAGTAAGCGGAAGTACACGCAAACCGTACCGTCAAAAGGGTACCGGTAACGCACGGCACGGGAGTATTCGCGAGCCGCAAATGCGTGGCGGCGGTGTTGTGTTCGGCCCCCATAAGCGCAGTTATCGCCAGGCGGTCACTGTTCGGGAACGTCGTCAGGCGTTATGTTGTGTTTTGAGCGACCGCGTTCGTTCAGGCGCGTTGTGTGTGCTGAAAGAATTGGCGTTGGAACAGCCGAAAACAAAGCAGTTCGCGACTATGAACTCACGCATCGCCCCCAATGCCAAGAAGACCTTGTACGTGACCGCCGATGTTGATCCCGCAGCACTATTGTCTTCGCGGAACATCCCGACGGTTTTTGTCAAACGTGCGGCAGACCTTAACGCACTTGACGTCCTGAATGCGAATCAGGTTGTCATTGTGGAAAATGCCCTGCCGCTTATCGAGAAGCGGCTGAGTCCTATGTTGAAAGGGGAGGCGGGCGAATGAAATCAGAACCTATTCATATCGTGAAATCGCCGGTGCTGACGGAAGAAAGCACGATTCAAACGGATACGCGGAACAAGTATACGTTTAAAGTGGACCCTCGGGCGACAAAGGCTCAGATTAGGGACGCCGTTGAAAAATTGTTTAACGTACGAGTCACTTCGGTGAATACCATGAATTACATGGGCAAAGTGCGGCGCCGGGGTCGAATCGAAGGGCGTCGTGCCGCATGGAAAAAGGCCGTCGTGACCCTGCGCGAAGGCGATAGTATTGAATTGATCTAGCAATGGAAAGAACGGGTCGGAGTTTTCATAATGGGTATTAAACGATTCAAACCGGTCACGCCTTCTCGGCGCACGATGACGGTATCGGACTTTGCCGAGATTACGAAAACAACGCCGGAAAAAGCGTTGACTATTCCGCATCCGGAAAAAGCCGGGCGAAATAACCTAGGCCGGATTACAATGCGGCGGCGCGGCGGCGGACACAAACGCCTTTACCGCATCATAGATTTTCGGCGGGAAAAATTAGGTATTCCGTGCAAAGTTACTGCGATTGAATATGACCCCAATCGTAGTGCACGGATCGCTCTGGTTACCTATGCGGACGGTGAAAAGCGGTATATCGTTGCCCCCAAAGATATCCAAGTGGGTATGACCCTGGTAAGCGGGGAAAATGCGGAGTATCAAGTTGGCAATACAATGCCGTTGGCTAATATTCCCCTGGGTTCCCTGGTGCACAATGTGGAGCTCACTCCCGGCAAAGGGGCTCAATTGGCACGGTCGGCAGGTAGCGCGTGTCAGTTATTGGCGCGCGAAGGGAAATACGCCGCATTGCGACTTCCCTCGGGCGAAATGCGCCGCGTTCTCGTCACCTGTATGGCCACGATTGGCCAGGTCGGAAACGAAGACCACATAAATATCACCATCGGCAAGGCAGGGCGATCCCGCTGGTTAGGGTGTCGCCCAAAGGTCCGTGGTGTGGCGATGAACCCCGTAGACCACCCGCACGGAGGTGGTGAAGGCAAAACCAGTGGCGGCAGGCATCCATGCACGCCCTGGGGAAAACCGACTAAAGGCTACAAGACCCGTCAAAAGGGTAAGAAATCAGATATTTATATTATCAGGCGTCGGAAGGTGTGATTTTGAGACGAGGAATGCAGGAGAAATAAGCTGTGCCGCGTTCAGTGCGTAAAGGACCGTTTGTTGACCCTCATCTGTTCGAAAAGGTGCAAAAAGCACAGGCGAGTGGCGACAAACGCGTGATTCGAACTTGGTCTCGTCGGTCGACGGTGGTTCCGGATATGATTGGCTTAACCATTGCCGTGCACAACGGCAACAAATTCCTGCCGGTTTTTATTACGGAAAACATGGTCGGCCATAAATTGGGAGAATTTGCACCAACCCGCACGTTCCGTGGACATCCCGGAACCAAGGCGGAAAAAGCCGCGCCCAAGAAGTGACGGCGCGAGGAGAAGAATACCGATGGCGGAAGCGATAGCACGGGCAAGATTTCTGCGGATTTCACCGCGCAAAATGCGCCTGGTCGCAGACATGATACGCGGGAAAAAGGTTTCGGAAGCCCGCGTACTGCTTGATTATACAGTCAAGGGCGCATCGCCGCTTTTGCGCAAAGTGCTCGACGCTGCGGTTGCTAATGCAGAAAGCAAAGCGGCCGAGACGCGTCAGCGGTTGAATACCGATGATATGGTGATCTCAACATTGCTGGTGGACGGCGGATTTTCCATGAAGCGTATCGTTCCGGGACCCCGCGGCAGGCGGATGTTGATACGGAAACGAACGAGTCATGTGCATCTGGTAATTACAGACGAGAAACGTTGAATTAAATCGGCAAGGAGAAAGATGTGGGCCAGAAAGTTCATCCGTTAGGTTATCGACTCGGCGTCATTCGTACCTGGAGTTCCATCTGGTACGCCGGCAGGAACTACAAAGACCTTCTTCACGAAGATCTGAAATTACGAGATTATATTAAGAAACGCTTGTATCAGACCGGCGTGGCAAAAGTCGATATCGAGCGCGCGGGACATAAGGCAAAAGTCCATATTTATACCGCTCGTCCCGGTCTTGTCATCGGTCAGCGTGGCGCCGAAGTGGAGAAACTGCGGTACGAACTGGAACGGCTCACAGGGCGCGACCTTCAGATCAATATTCATGAAGTGTTAAGTCCGGAATTGAGTGCTCAGCTAGTGGCTGAAGGGATTGCCGCGCAAATAGAACGACGCGTTTCCTTCCGCCGGGCCATGAAAAAGGCTATTCAAAGCACCATGCGTCTCGGGGCAAAAGGAATCCGCGTCCGTGTGGCGGGACGACTAAACGGCGCAGAAATCGCCCGACAAGAACAAGCACGCGAAGGAAGTGTTCCTCTTCATACATTGCGCGCCGATGTGGATTATGGATTTGCCGTTAGCTATACGACCTACGGAACGATTGGTGTGAAATGCTGGATTTATCACGGCGATGTCGCACCGGGTGAGTTGGCTTCGGGTCCAGGCGACCTTCGCGGCGGCGCAGCGCGACGGGGACGCCCCGCCGGACGCAGCTAAATGGGAGTGGTTGAACCATGTTAATGCCAAAACGTGTCAAATATCGTAAAGTACAACGGGGCCGCCGTAAAGGAGTCAGCAAAGGCGGGACCCAAATTGACTTCGGCGAATTTGGGTTGAAAGCCCTCGAAGACGGCTGGGTGACAGCGCGTCAGATCGAGGCGGCTCGTATTGCGCTGACGCGTACCTTGAAACGCGGCGGCAAGGTTTGGATTCGCGTATTCCCGGATAAGCCCATCACGAAGAAGCCCGCCGAAACCCGAATGGGTAAAGGAAAAGGGGCACCGGAAGAGTGGGTGGCGGTGGTAAAGCCGGGGCGAGTCATGTTTGAAATTGAAGGCATTGAGGAAAGTTTGGCACGCGAAGCGACACGCCTCGCGGCGCATAAATTGCCCATTCGCACCCGATTTGTCAAACGCAACGTAGGGTGATGGAAGCCGAAACGGAGTAGACGAACGTGAAACCTCGTGAAATTAGAACCTTAACCGATGAAGAATTGCGACAGCGTTTGCAGGAGCGCTTGGATTCTTTGCAGCGCTTTCGTATCCAACTGATCACCGGTACTGTGGACAATGTGCGTGCCGCCCGCAACACCCGGCGTGATATAGCCCGGATCAAAACGATCATGCGGGAACGGGAGCTCGAGCGCGAGCGCGCGTCAAGAAAAGAGGCTCAATGACTATGGAGGAAAGAGGTCATCGCAAAGAACGTGTCGGCGTTGTCACCAGCAACGCGATGCAAAAAACCGTGACGGTTTCTGTGGAACGCGTTGTTCCGCATCCGTTGTACAAGAAAGCTCTGAAACAAACCAAAAAATACAAAGCGCACGACGAACAGAGCCAGTGTCAAGTCGGTGATACTGTTCTAATTCGCGAAACTCGGCCGCTAAGCAAAACCAAGCGCTGGCGCGTGGTTCGAGTATTGAAACGTGCAGATTGATGCGTAAGTAGACGACAACAGGAGTCGGCGAACCATGATACAGATTTATACAAACCTGGAGGTGGCAGACAATACGGGCGCGCGCCGCATCCGTTGCATTCAAGTGATGGGTGGCACGAATCGTCGTTATGCGCGCGTCGGCGACATCATTACGGCGACTGTCAAAGAAGCCCTGCCAAATTCCGGTGTAAAAAAAGGCGACGTCGTCAAAGCCGTTGTCGTGCGTACAAAGCATGATACCCAACGGCCGGACGGAACGATCATTCGTTTCGATTCTAATGCAGCAGTTTTGATTAATAACCAGAAAGAACCGCGAGGCACACGTATCTTTGGCCCCGTCCCCAGAGAGTTGCGCGAAAAAGGATACATGCGCATCATTTCCCTGGCGCCAGAAGTGGTCTAACTGGAATGAGATGAGTGAGGAGTTCGCCAACATGCATATTCGAAAAGGCGATACAGTGGTTATCCTAAGCGGCAAATACCGCGGTCGGCGTGGTCGAGTGCTGCGGGTTCTGCCAAAAAAAGAACGCGTAGTCGTTGAAGGGATCCAAATGATCAAACGGCATACTCGCAGCCGCACCACCAACCAACAAGGCGGCATTGTTGTCCGTGAAGCGCCGATCCACATTTCCAAAGTAATGGCGTGGTGCGAAGCCGCGAAGGCTCCTAGCCCCATAATCATGAAGCGATTGGAAGACGGAACCCGTGTCCGTGTGTATAAGATCAATGGTGAGACGTTGAACGACTGAAGGTGAGATAATAGACGGGTGCAGCGATCCGTAACCGTAAAAAGCGGGAAGCGAGACGTTGTACAGACTAAGGAGTAGGTAACCTGTGGCAGCGAGACTTAAAGAACGATACATAAAAGAAATCGTCCCCGCCCTTTGTCGGGACTTGAATAGAAAAAACATCCTGGCGGTGCCCCGTTTAGAAAAAATCGTCATCAATATGGGTGTGGGCGATGCTATTGGGGAACCTCGGATGTTGGAAGCTGCGATGAACGAATTAGGACTTATCACAGGGCAAAAACCGGCCATTCGCAAGGCTAGGAAATCCATCGCGAGCTTCAAAGTTCGTCAAGGAGCCAACATCGCCTGCATGGTTACCTTGCGCGGTGAGCGCATGTATGAGTTCATGGACAGGTTGTTCAACGTAGCAATTCCCCGTATTCGAGACTTTCGGGGTATCTCGCCGAACAGCTTTGATGGACACGGGAATTTCACCCTTGGACTCAAAGAGCAGACGATTTTCCCTGAAATCAATATAGATAACGTGCTCCGGGTTCGGGGCATGAATATCACGTTTGTTATTCGCAACGCCCATTCGGCAGATGAAAGTCGGGCTTTGTTAAAAGCCCTGGGCATGCCGTTTCGTAGTTAACGAAAGGAAGTATAGGTTTCGGGTAAAAACGCCGAAGTAGGAGAAGCGGACTTGGCAAAGAAGTGCAAGTTTGAAAAGGTGAAACGTCAAAAAGCGCTCATCGAAAAATATAGAGAGCGGCGCGCTGAATTGATGGCGAAAGTGAAAAACCCCGATGCGACGTTGGAAGAGCGTATTGCGGTATACGCCCAGTTGGCGAAGATACCACGTGACGCCAGCCCTACTCGGCTGCGGAATCGGTGCCAATTGACCGGCCGCTCCCGAGGCTATTTGAGGCGCTTTGGGGTTTCGCGAATCGCTTTGAGGGAACTGGCTCTCGAAGGTAAATTGCCGGGTGTAACCAAGTCCAGTTGGTAAAGCGGCTTGGGTATTGAAAAGGACGAAGGATTAGGAAAGATGGCCATTACCGATCCGATTGGAGACATGCTCACGCGGATTCGCAACGCTCAAGTGGCAAAGCATGATCGCGTCGATGTGCCCGCATCCAAAGTGAAGGAAGAGATTTGTCGCGTCTTGTTACGCGAAGGCTATATCCGCGCGTATCAACGTATAGACGATGGACGTCAAGGTATACTGCAAATTACCTTAAAATACGAACCAGATGGCACACCCGTGATTCGTGAATTGCGGCGTGTGAGTAAGCCCAGTTTACGGGTGTACATCCGCTGCGACGAGATTCGGCCTGTGCGAACCGGGTTGGGTATCTCTATTTTGAGCACGTGCCGTGGTGTGATGACGGGAAAAGAAGCCCGCGAAGCCAACGTGGGCGGTGAAGTACTTTGCGAGGTGTGGTAAGGCCTTCTTCGCAAAGCGAGCGAAAGAAACGAAAGGAAAGGAACGACAGCCGTGTCGCGTATTGGTAAATTACCGGTGGTGATTCCGGAAGGCGTGAAATGCCAAATCGACGGACAGCAAATCGTGATTACCGGACCCAAAGGAACGTTGAAACGGGAACTTCATCCGGAGATGATTGTCACGATTGCAGACGGTGCGATTCGTGTCACGCGTCCGAGCGATTCCATTCAGCATCGTGCCCTTCATGGTTTGACCCGTGCGTTGATTCAAAACATGGTGATCGGTGTCACAAAAGGCTATGAACGCATCTTGCAGATCGAAGGCGTAGGATATCTTGTTTCCCTACAGGGAAAGTCACTGAATTTTGCGCTGGGTTTCAGCCATGCCGTGGTGATCGACCCGCCGGAAGGAATCACTTTTGCTGTCGACAGCCCTCAGGTGTTCCGCGTGATCGGCATTGACAAGGAGTTGGTGGGACAAACGGCAGCCAATCTGCGCGCCCTGCGTCCTCCCGAGCCCTACAAAGGAAAAGGGATTCGTTACCAGAACGAGTATGTCCGCAGGAAAGTTGGGAAAGCCGGCGTGAAATGATCGGCTCCTAAATAGGATGAACGAAAACTAGATAATAAGAACTGGAGATAACTGAAGTATGAGTCGAGACCACCAAAAATGGGAACGGCTGGCCCGCCGCAAATTGCGTTCGCGGCGACATGTTGCCGGCGATGCGGAGCGTCCGCGGTTAAGTGTCTATCGCTCATTGAAACATATATATGCTCAGGTCATCGATGATAGTACCGGAAGGACACTGGCTTCGGCATCCTCCGTTGCTTTGAAAATCAACGGGGGGAACATTGAAGGTGCCAAGTTAGTGGGTAAAGCAGTTGCCGAGCGTGCTCAGGCTGTTTCAGTAAAACAAGTCCGATTCGACCGGGCAGGACGTCGCTATCACGGACGAATTAAAGCGTTAGCAGATGCTGCCCGCGAAGGCGGATTACAATTTTAAGTGCAACAGGATGGAGCAACCTCAACAGGACGGGAACGTCGATAGGAGAAAACGGGATTGAGTATGGTTGAAACAAAGCGGGAAACTCGTTCCGAGCGGCAAACCCGCGAGCGGAGTTCGGAAGAACCCACGTACATCGAACAGGTGGTCAAGGTCTATCGCGTAGCCAAAGTCGTAAAAGGCGGTCGCAACTTCCGATTCAGCGCCGTCGTGGTAGTGGGCGATGGCCAAGGTCGAGTGGGCGTTGCAAAAGGGAAAGCCCGGGAAGTCCCCGAAGCCATCCGTAAAGCCATCGAACGTGCCCGCAGAAACATGGTGCGTGTGCCTATCGTTCATACCACGATTCCCCACGATGTTGTTGGGCGGTCGGATGCGGCACGGGTCCTGTTACGGCCTGCTTCGTTGGGTACAGGCATTATTGCGGGTGGCCCGGTGCGGGCTGTGCTCGAAGCTGCCGGTTACCAGAACATCCTGACGAAGTCCTTGGGTTCCAATAATGCCACCAACGTGGTTTGGGCTACGATGGATGCCTTACGTCAACTGCAGACCACGGAAGAGGTAGCTGCACGCCGTGACTTGAGCGTCCAGGCGGTGCTTTGATATGTGATTGATGACAACGGGGTTCGGGTACCGATGAGAATATCGAAGATATAAGGAAGATCAACACGATGGATTTGAGTACATTGACCTATGCCCCAGGGGCGCGAAAAAATCGCAAACGCGCAGGCCGAGGTCCTTCATCCGGTTTGGGCAAAACGGCAGGCCGCGGACACAAGGGACAGAAGTCACGCTCGGGGTATGCGCGTCGGCGTGGGTTTGAAGGCGGTCAAATGCCTTTGAATCGCCGTATCCCAAAAACAGGATTCCGGCACCAGAACCGTTTCGCTCCAGCTGTGGTGAATATTGATGTTCTCGAAGAACATTTCGAACCCGGCAGTGAAGTTAATTTGGAAGTTCTCGTGAAGCGCGGGCTAGTAGAACCGCAGCCCGGCGGGCTTAAGGTGCTTGGACGCGGAGAGCTCACGAAATCTTTGCATGTGTGTGCCCATGCGTTCAGTGATGGTGCCCGCAGGAAAATAGAGGCCGCAGGGGGCCGTGTCGAATTAGTGACATTGAAGACTGCTCAGAAAGACAAAACCGATAAGGGTTAATGGAGGAAGCTAACTGTGTCACAGCCGTTAGAGGCATTCAAAAATTGCTTCCGCATTCCCGAACTGAAGCAGCGTATGCTGTTTACTTTGGGGATGATAGCCTTGTACCGTCTGGGAGCGTTTGTGCCTACGCCAGGCATTGACGGTGCCGCACTCGCACGCGCCATGTCAAAGTCCGCTGGCGGTATTCTAGGTTTTTACGACCTCTTTACAGGCGGCGCCTTTCAACAAGCCACGGTGTTTGCTCTAGGAATTATGCCCTATATCAGTGCCTCTATCATCATGCAACTGCTGGTTGCCGTTATCCCTGCACTGGAAAAACTGTCCAAAGAAGGCGCTGAAGGACAAAAGAAAATTACGGAATATACCCGATATGGCACGATCCTTTTGTGCATCATTCAGTCATTCGGCACGGCGGTCATGCTCCGCAACATGAGTGGCGACGGCGAAACGCCTATTGTGCCTAACCCTGGAATCCTGTACTACGTCGCGTGTGTTGTGTCTTTTACAACGGGCACAGCTTTCATCATGTGGCTCGGAGAACAGATCAGCGAACGGGGAATCGGTAACGGTATCTCCCTCATTATTTTCATTAGTATTGTCGCCCGATTGCCGGTTGCCGTGCGCCATCTCATACAGATGGTACCTGAAGAAATTGACGTTTTCCGCGCCCTTTTGCTAGTTGTTCTTATGGTCGTCGTAGTTGCCGGCGCGATATATGTCACTACCGGACAGAGACGTATCCCGGTGCAGTATCCCCGCCAAGTAAAAGGCAGGAAAATGTACGGTGGCGCGCGGAGTTACTTGCCGCTTCGTGTGAATCAAGCGGGTGTTATTCCCATCATCTTCGCAAGTTCCATCCTCATGCTGCCGACGATGATAGGGAATGCCATTCGTTTTGATGCGGTTCGTAACTTCTTCGATATCTGGTTCCGAATGGACGGGTTCCTTTACAATACAGCGTATGCAATTCTCATTATCTTTTTCTGCTATTTTTACACGGCCATTACGTTCAACCCCATCGAAATGGCAGATAATATGAAAAAGTACGGTGGTGTCATTATGGGAGTACGTCCCGGGAAAGCCACCGCGGAGTATCTGAACCACGTAATGAACCGTATTACCTTGGTGGGTTCAATCTTTCTGGCGCTTGTCGCCATTTTCCCGAAAATCGTCAACATGTTTCTACGAATCGAGGATTGGACGATTCTGAGCTTTTTCGGTGGCACCAGTCTGTTGATTTTGGTCGGCGTTGCCCTGGATACGGTTCGTCAGATCGAACAACATTTGGTGATGCGCAACTATGACGGATTCATTGCGGGTGGTAGGCGCCTGCGTAGCCGCAGGTTTTAAGTGAGGGGAGAAGCCTAAAATGGGTCTACGAATAATTATGCTAGGTGCCCCGGGCGCAGGCAAGGGTACACAAGCCCAAAAACTTGCGGCTGCTTACCATCTACCGCAGATTTCCACCGGGGATATTTTCCGCAAGCATTTGCGAGAAGGCACGGAACTAGGCAAACAAGTTCAAGGCTATCTTCAGAGCGGTGCGCTTGTACCCGATGAATTGACATGCGCCATTGTGGCAGACCGTTTGCAAGCTCCGGATTGTGCTAACGGTTACATCTTGGACGGTTTTCCTCGGTCGCAAGCGCAAGCGGAGTCCCTTGACCGTTTGTTGCAGGAACGAAACGAAAAAATCGACGCGGTTATTGAGATTGATGTCCCCGACGCCGAAATCATCGAGCGGTTAAGCACACGTCGCTCGTGTCCGGTATGCGGGGCGGTGTATAATTTAAAATTCGGACCGTTCCCGCACGAGGACGAAAAATGTGATCGTCCCAATTGCGGCAGTCACCTGGTGCAACGCGACGACGACCGGGAAGAAACGATCCGCGAACGATTGAAAGTGTATCAACAAACAACGCGCCCCATACGCGAGTATTATGAAAAGAAAGGATTGTTGATGTCTATTCCTGCTTCGCGTTTGGGAGTCGAGGCGCTTTTCTCGAAAATTGAAGCCATGCTTGCCCAAGCAGGAGCGTCGCGATCCTCGTGATTGCGCTGCGAACGGAAAAGGAAATCTCCTTCCTGCGTAAGGCAAATGAGATTACCGCCGAGGTTCTTGTTGCCTTGGCGGGCATGATAGAGCCCGGGATACGGACGAAAGATTTAGATGTCGCAGCGGCGAAAATCATCCGAAAAGCCGGAGGAATACCCGCATTTCTCGGCTACCGGGATTATCCGGCATGTACCTGTATCTCGGTCGATGAGGTTATCGTCCACGGAATACCAAACGATAGGCGGTTACGCGAAGGACAGATCGTGAGTATCGACGTGGGCGTAAAATGGAAAGGATATTATGGAGACGCCGCACTAACGGTCCCATGCGGCGAGATTGATGAATTACGCCGGCGGCTGATGGAAACAACAGACCGCGCGTTAGCCGCGGGAATCGCTGCTGCTGTGCCAGGAAATTATGTTTCCGATATTTCCAGGGCAGTGCAGCAGTGTTGCGAATCCCAAGGGTTCTCGGTCGTTCGGGCGTTTGTGGGACATGGTATCGGTACGCGGCTGCACGAAGAGCCACAGATACCAAACTACGACGTGGGATCGCGAGGTCCTATGTTGCGTCCCGGCATGGTTCTCGCCATTGAACCTATGGTGAATGCCGGGATTTACGAGGTGCGAGTTCTGGATGATGGCTGGACTGCCGTGACGGCGGACGGAAAGCCGAGCGCTCATTTTGAGCATAGTGTTGTCATTCGAGAACAAGGTGCCGAGATATTGTCCCTATCCCCAAAGCGGGTTTGGGGCATGTGATTGTGTATTCGGTTCCGTTTTAATAAATGGATTAGCGGTTAGTATGCAAAAGGAAGAGCCGATTGAAGTGGAAGGTACGGTGATTGAGCCGTTGCCCAATGCCATGTTCCGCGTGGAGTTGAAAAACGGCCACAAGGTCCTGGCTCACGTATCCGGCAAAATGCGGATGAACTTCATCCGTATTCTTCCGGGCGATCGCGTGAAATTAGAGATGTCGCCGTACGACCTCACGCGCGGGCGAATTACCTACCGCTTCAAATAGAGCAGCAACGCCGGCAGCCGCTGCTGAGCCAAAAAGCCATGGCAGACGCGGACGGCGCGAGAGACTTTAGGAGAGATAGAAGATGAAGGTGCGCAGTTCGGTCAAGAAAATTTGCGAGAAGTGCAAGATCATCCGTCGTCATGGGCGGATCCGGGTTATATGCGAAAACCCGAAGCACAAACAGCGCCAAGGATGATCATGTCTAGATTGATGATAGCAAAGTATGGGATGAAGAGTTTAGCAGGAAGTGAAACCAATTCCTCTACCTTTTTGAGTTACGGAGAATATGATCTATGGCACGCATAGTAGGTGTCGACCTTCCACGAGAGAAACGAATCGAAGTAGGGCTGCAGTACATTTACGGTATCGGCCCGTATCGAGCCAAGGAAGTGCTGAAAGAAACCGGTATCAATCCGGACACACGGGTTCGTGATCTGACCGATGAAGAAGCAAGCCGACTTTCTACTGCCATTACCGCGAAGTGGAAAGTGGAAGGTGATCTGCGTCGAGAAGTTTCGGCTCATATCAAACGATTGATGGATATTAATTGTTATCGTGGACTTCGGCATAAGCGTGGCCTTCCTGTGCGCGGTCAGCGGACGCATACCAACGCCCGCACGCGGAAGGGACCTCGCGGCGCAACGATTAAGAAGAAATAACTAGGGAGGACCTTTGGGTGGCAAAGGAAAAAAGAAAAGGAAAAGTCCGCAAGAAGCGCACTACACTGAACGTTACGAGCGGTATTGCGCACATTCAGGCAACCTTCAATAACACCATCGTGTCGATTTCAGATGGCCTGGGCAATGTCATCGCCTGGTCAAGTGCAGGACAGGTAGGATTCGTGGGGTCTCGGAAAAGCACAGCATTTGCTGCCCAGGTCGCAGCGGAAGCCGCGGCACAAAAGGCAAAAGAACTGGGCATGCGCGAAGTGCGCGTTCACGTGAACGGTCCGGGTGCCGGGCGGGAATCTGCCATTCGCGCTTTGCAGGCGGCTGGGCTGGAGATCACTCTAATTCGCGATGTTACTCCGATTCCTCATAACGGATGCCGGCCGCCGAAACGCCGCCGCGTCTAATGTGCACCGGCAACCGATGATCGTTTGGTGCACGGAAAATAGTAGTTCTAAAACGGACGCACTCCCGGGAGGCGATAAAGCATGATTGCAAAGGATTTTGTTTTACCGAAAACGGTAAAGACGGAAGAAGGCGCTACCGATAGGTACGCCCGTTTCGTAGTGGAACCGTTTGAACGTGGTTACGGTACAACCTTGGGAAACTCTTTGCGACGCGTGTTGTTGGCGTCGTTGGAAGGTTCCGCTGTTACAGCGATTCGTATCGAAAATGTCCCCCACGAGTTCTCCGGTATCTCGGGGGTCTACGAAGATGTTACGGACATCGTCTTGAATTTCAAGCGTTGTCAACTTAGGTTGAACCGGGAAGAACCCCTCATTTTCACGTTCAAGTGGAAGGGCGAGGGCCCCGTTACGGCAAAACAGGTGTTTGAAGGACATGACATCGATGTGTTCAACCCCGAACACGTGATCTTTACATCCACCTCGCCGTCAACAGAAATCGAGATGGATGTCAAAGTTGCACGAGGACGGGGCTACGTTACGGCAGAGCAGCTCCAGGTTGAACACGCGCCGCTGGGAACTATTTATCTGGATGCGAATTTCTCACCCGTGACCAAAGTAAACTTCTTGGTCGAAGATGCCCGCGTCGGGCAACGCACCGACTATGACCGGCTTATTTTAGACGTATGGACGAACGGTTCTATATCGCCTGAAAAAGCCGTCCAAGAAGCCGCAGATCTTTTGGTGGAACATCTTAAGATCCTTGTTTCTCCGGGTTACGAAGAGATGGCAGAATCTAGAAAGGTTTCCGGTGAAGATAACGAGCTGATGCGACTTCTCAGCAAGCCTATTGAAGAACTGGAAATGAGTGTTCGTTCAGCAAACTGTCTGAAAGCTGCCAATATCAAGACGTTAGGGGAATTGGTTGTACGTACCGAGCATGAAATGCTCCAATTCCATAACTTTGGCAGGAAATCGTTGGAGGAGATTAAAAGCCTCTTGAGTTCATTGGGGCTTTCTTTGGGTATGACCATTAGTGCAGCCGCGGCGGATGAGTCGGCGGCAGAGAAATAGACAGACGTACGGAAGAATGAAGGATTGCGACCATGAGACATCGTAAATCGGGAAGACGTCTCGGACGAAATAGTGCGCACCGTAGCGCCACGATGAAGAACTTGACCTTGGCGTTGTTTCGCTATAATGCTGTCGAGACGACGGTGCCGAAATCAAAAGAATTGCGCATGTTTGCGGAACCACTGATTACGTTAGCGAAAAAAGATACCTTAGCCAATCGGCGTAGGGCGTTTGCAGTACTTCGCGATAATGAAATAGTCCGGAAACTTTTCACGCAAATTGCGCCGACGTATTCCGAGCGACCGGGTGGCTATACGCGTATTCTACGCTTGGGAGTCCGCAACGGCGACGCATCGCCGATGGCACGGATCGAGTTGGTTGGGTTAGGTGAGACCGCTGAGGCAGAATGATCTCCATGCGTCCGCTTCACGTAAAACCGAGTCCTGGGCTTATGCAGCCGGGTGAGAAGGTTTTTGTTTTACGGCAGGGGCGTAAACGGGTGTAAACGCTTTGGTTTGAGAAGGGCGATTGGGCGGCACCGAAGTTGCTCGTGCCGCTTCTTTTGTTTTTAGGTATTCTTGAATCGCGTTATCGCGTATCACGACGCATAACGCCACAAGAAACCAAAAAGGCTCCATGATCCTCACGATGAGAAACGATATCGTGCCCAAACTGTGCACGATCAGCGCCACGGTCCCGCAAAAAGTTCCCAACGCGACTCCGCTGCAAAACCAATCGCGAGACCAGCGGGAGGCTTCTCGGGCCGTCTTAATAATTCGGAACTGCATAAATAGGAAAGCAGCAAGACCCAGAAGGCCTGTCTCAATAATGACACGGGCATATTGGCTATCCATGACTGTGCCCCATGCCACCCCGCCACCAAAAAAGGGCCAAACTTTCAGGTTAAAAAATGCCTTTTTCCATACGTAGATCCGTTCATACGTGGATTTATCCACCTGAACAACGGTCTCGTCCCCTTTCACCACAATCGGCACGCCCGAACCCTTTTGGAATGTGTAGTTAACGCGTTCTTGCACCGCTTCTGGCATGACAAAAGGGGAGATAATTAAGGCAAGGATAACGGCAGCCACCAGGAATCGACTTTTCCCGAAAAAGCCCAGCAGCAGCATTGCAGTGATTAAAGCCAGATAAGAGGCGCGCGAGAGGGTATAAAGAAATGGCAGAAACGCCGCCCCGATCAACGCGAGATAGACGATTCGTTTTCGGAGAGATGGTGCCTGTGTGTATATGCCGCCTGCAATGGCCATCACCAAAGTTAAATAGCCGCCTAGGGTGTTCGGTTCCGTGCCTCCTTGTTCAAAGGGCGCACCTACTCGATCGACTTTACCGACCTGATACATGGCATATCCTGCCACCACCAACATCACCCCGAAGAAAAGCGCGATTTGCCTGCGGATCTGTTTTTGATCAGTGATGGCATTTCCCACAAGGAAGAAGATCAAATAGAACTCCAACATTTTTGCCATGACGAAAATAGAGGTCGGGACATCAAAATAAGGAAGATTCCTCTGAATCGCCCGCAATGTAGAGACGATGCAGATCAAATAGTAGAGCACAATGGCAATGTTGATCGGATTAGGACGCCAGATTTGGGCTCGCCCTTCCCACGCCAGGCGAACCATCACCCCGAAAAAGATCGTGAGGATTAGCACGTCGTCGTAACGTACATTTAGCTCATGGCTTTTCTTTCCTACCAAGCCCCCTGAGATTTCCGGCGACAAAAGCATCGCCAAGATCAAGAAATACACACCGAACTCTACTCGCACCACGGTGAAACTGAACACGAGCATGCTTACAGCAGAGGCAAGTGTTACAGCAGGATTCTGCAATAAAAAGTGAATAACAACCAGCAGGATAGAACAAAAAATGATTAAGCCTACAAATACAGGCGCCTCGACACGGCTTTCCGGTATTTCCCCTCGGCCGATTGAGTACTCGCTCGAAGCAAAGTATGGGGCCATTGGTTATGTTAATCTCGTTCTCTTACCTATTGCCGCTTGCCCGCATGTTCTGGAGTCACCTTAGATGTGAATCCAGCGCCGTCTTCTGTACGAGGAATCTTCATAGTAGTAATAATAATAGTAGTAGTGGCGGCGCGTCGCTTCCAGACCATTCAACACGACTCCCGCAATGGACGCGTGGGCAGTTTCCATAAGTTTTCTGGCTCTCAAGACCGTTTCCCGGCGAGCATTGTTCGCCGATACCACTAATACCACTGTATCCACTGTGGTAGCCAACAGCATCGGATCGGTCACCACCAGAATAGAGGGGGCATCACAGATTACTAAATCGAACTGTTTGCCGAGTTGTTTCATGATCTTATGCATTCGTTCCGAGCCGATGAGTTCGGACGGATTTGGAGGCACTTGCCCGCTGCAAACCGCCCAGAGGTTTTTGACCTGGGTGGGTTGAATCAGCGATTGAATATCCGCATTGCGGCTCAGGGCTTCGGCAAGCCCCGGTCCTCTTTCGATGTGCAAAACATGGTGAACGTGCGGCCGCCGGAGGTCTGTATCGAGTATCAAAACCTTGAACCCACTGTCCGCAAACGTGACTGCCATGTTCACCGCGGTCGTCGTTTTCCCCTCGCCGGGTACCGCGCTTGTTACCATGAGCGAATGCGGTTTGGTCTGTAACGTGGCGAATTGAAAATTGGTGCGCAACGTACGATAGGATTCCGAAATAGGCGACTTGGGATCGTGTAAGGTCACGATACAGGCGTCTATCTCGCTGCCCTCTCGTAAGGGGACAAAATTCCTTCTCGAACTGCGCCATTTTGGCTTCGTCTTGCCGAAGTGCATTTTCGGGATGGTACCGATTACTTCGAGTCCAATGAACTGGGTGACATCTTCCACCGTGCGAATCGATGTGTCCATTAGCTCCAAAGAAAGTGCCAAAGCGAAGCCCAGCGCAAAACCTATGACGCCGCCGATTAGGAAGTCGAACCATATCCGAAGACGCTGCGTTTCTCCGACATACACGGCAGCACTCACGGGCGTATGCCGTTCCAGCGGACCCGCCTCGCGCCGCATGGCTTCCTCAAGCTCAGCTTTTTTCTCCATCAACCGATTGAACTGGTTGCGCAAGTTCTCCGCTTTCCTGAGAATGCCCTGATATTCTTTGCGCCGGGCGCTTAACTCAGGCCATTGTTCAATCATGTTGTTGAGCAATTTCTCCATTGTTGCGGTACGAATATCCAGAGAAGTCAAGTCCAGTTGCAACTGCGTATATTGCGTGCGCAGTTCTTTTCGTTTGTCCCATAAACTCGCCCCCGCTTCGATACCCTGATCCAATTGGGTGACAGCGTCAATGATGGCTTGGCGTTTTTCTTCGATCTCGTCCTGCAGTTCGCGCAGCGGTCCCTCACCAGGCTGCCAAACAACGCTTAACGAGATTTGTTCCTGCAGGAGGGCATTCAGTTCATCCATGAGACGGTTGACGACGGTATCGTTAATCTGACTCAGCGCCTCAGGGAGTTTCTCACTGTTTTTGCGAACTTCTTCCTCAACTTCCGCGATTTTCGCGCGAATTTCCTCCCGAGTGGCTTCGCTTCGGGTGATTTCCTCCTGAAGCGTTTTCATGTCTTCTTCATATCGTTCGAAGGTGCGGAATCCCATTTCTTTACGGAATTGCCATTCTGCGCTCTCAGCATCATCTAGTAGTTTGCTGGTTTCCTCAATCTGCTCCGTGAGAAAACGGTACGCTTGTTGACTTTCCCGCACGAGATATTGTTGGTTCCGACGGATGAACGCTCGCGCTGCTAGATCAACAATGCGTCGCGCTTGTTCCGGAGTCGGTCCTTTTCCTCGAATCGTGATGAGATTTGTATTTTTGACCGTTTCAAAAGTAAGTTCCTGTTCCAAAGTATCCGCTTGGGCAGCGTATTCGTCTTCGGTTGCTACTTGAGCGGTCACGTCGTTCTCGAAAAGACCTTCTTGTACCAACCCTCGCGCAATATCTTCGGCAACGTCCCGTTTGTGAATTCGGGCAATGAGAGCGTCCGGCGCATTCCGAAAAAGAGGAGCGCCCCCCAATCCCTTGAATATTTCCATATCATAGGGCGATTCCCGAACAATCAACTGGGTCTCTGCTTGCCATACCGGGGAGATGTCTCTCTTATTGGTAAGATAATCTGCTGTCGGTAAACCCAGGACACCCGCCATAGTGAACAGTAAGATGAGTCGCCACCGACGTGCCGTGACGTTAAAAACATATCGCAGTTGGTTTTCCCGCGTTGTTTGAGCGGCTGCCTGTTCGATCCCCTGTGTGTCCAAGGTCATCCCGCTATCACTCCCTGCGGTTTTCCCCCGATTTCTCCTGCGGAGGATTCTGATTCATTACACTTGAGGCGCTTGTCACATTCAGCATTCTATCCCACGTGACACTTTCCGGTGTGTCGTGCACCGTCGGCGTAACAAAAACCATCAATTCCGTCTGGGACTTTACTTTTTCCGTGTGACGGAATAGCCCACCGACGATAGGGATCTTTCGAAGTCCCGGCACACCGGTCTGCATGTTTGTATTGTCGTTGCGGAATATGCCGCCTATGACGAGCGTTTGACCATCGCGAACATTTGCTACGCTTTTGGAACGTCGCACGGACCTGATGGGCACACCATCGCTACTACCTGCTGGATAACTCACTTCCGGTTCCAGTTCCAGTTTCACGTAGGTGCCTTGTTCATCGTTTAAGACATGGGGCGTGACCCGCAGAATAATGCCGAGATCCATAAACTTGGTGGAAAAGGTTGTTCTGCCATAGTCCACGCCGTATTCTTTATAGGGGAATTCCTCCGTGCTGCGTATTTCGGCGGTCTTATGATTGACGGTCAATATGTTTGGAGACGCCAATAACTCCGCTTTGTTGTCGGCAACCAGTGCATCCAGCAGTACACCAACATCCACGTACCCGTTAAAGAATCCGATGGCAAGCTGACCAGGTTTCGGTACCTGAACCGGCAACGTCATCCGACGATCCGGGCTGAGATCATTGACCAATCGGCGTCCGATACCACTTACATTTCTATCGTTTGCAGTGCCAACCGTCTCGTTATTGATCGGGTCCCCTGATTGTCCGTGTAGACCACTAATATAAGGGTTCTGGGTCGGTAACGGATAATAGGATCCGGCGCCCTCCTCCCCTTGTATAAACCATCTTATACCCAATTCTTTCATGGCTCCCGCCCGCACCTCAGCGATCTTTGCTTGGATACGGACTTGAGTCAACTGACTTTGCATTTGGTCGAGGCGATTCACAACCGCCATGATATTACAAATAGCCGCAGGTGTATCGGTGATGATCAGGGTGTTTGTGTCCGCATCGAAGCTGATTGCACCGCCTTCGCTGGTCATCCCTTGCAACGATTCACTCAGACTTTCTGCTCGCGCATTTTGAAGGGGGATCAGCTCTGTTTGCATTTCGGCTTTTCGATATCCTGTGCCGGTGTCCAATAAACGGCGAGAAACGGACACACGAGGGTTCTTCAACACGGACCGCAGCCGTTCTGCTACGGTAGCGGATGCGGTTTGCTCCGACATGCCTCCAATAACTACTTGCCCCACGTAAGGCAGGTTGATAGCCCCGTTCGGGTCGATTTGGGTGGTCGTGGAAAGTTCTGGACGGCGGTACACGTCTATATAGACGATTTCACCTGGCGCAAGGGGTTTGGGCTCCTCGGCAAGAGTGACGAAGGTGGTTGCCAGCAAGGCTCCACACAAAAGCAGCGACGCGTAGCGCTGCACGATTTCGTTATGTTCTGCCTTGCAACTTGTCCGATGCCAGGAATGGACAATTTCGTAAAAGATTCTCATGGTGTTTCCTCTCCTTGCCGTGCGACGGGCGAAGAAGGTGTCGGTTCGTCAGAGGAACGGGCACTCATTCCGTCGTCGTTGCCCCGAGATTCGACGGCACCCTGACCGTCCTTCGGAGCTTCTTCAGAAGGTTGAACTATGTCCTTTTGAGTATTCTCTTGGGTATTTTCGGCTTCGGCGTTTGTTGCGTTCTCTGGAGCCTTCAATTTTTCTCGGAGAATATCTATCTTGTGCTGCAGGGCATTCCGGGTTGTTGGACTAGTCCCAGCAAAAGAAGCGGCCTCTTCCCAATACATCAGTGCCATCTGTTGATACCGAAGTCTGTTTTCCGGCACGGGCGTGGTTTCGGAAAGGTTTTGGTAAAGGTTTCCGAGTTCATCGTAATCCAAGTCGGGCGAGGGGTTGGTTTCCAATTTTGCCGCTTGCAGGAAAGTGGCTTGAGCGGCTGCCATGTCACCAGAGAGAGCATATGCACGTGCCAAAGTGCGCAATATAGACAACGATGCAACGGGGTCTTTCAGCCGTAATTCTGGGTCTTTCAAAATCTCAATGGCTTTGCCGTAATCGCCTATCCGAAAGCTTAAGAGCCCGATCATAGTCCGCGCCCTTGCGGCTTTGGGGTGCGCCGGGTTTTCTCGCAAAAACGTTTCAAATGCTTCAATAGATTTTTTGTAGACATTTTCCGAGGTTGTCCCCGTTTTCTCGGCTTGGGCTTGTCGAAGAAATGCGACAGAAAACTGCGCGGAGCCGCGATCCGGATGTTCCGGATACCTATGGATGAAATCCTCGTAAGCTGCAATGGCAGCGGGGAAATCTCCTTTCTCAGCGTATCGCTCGGCGAGAGCACACAACACTTCAGGCCTTGCTGTAAACCGTTGGAACCAGTGCCTTGCGTAAAAGCCTGCGCCTAGGATCACAAGCAAGAAACAAGCGGCCGCAACAAGACGCACCACTCGACGGCGGAACCGATTCCGACGTTTGTGATGCGACGACTTTTTTTTCTGCACTTCTTTACTCGATTGGGGCTCTTTTTCCGTAGTCGCAGCTGCCGGTCGCGTGTCTTCTGTGGGTGTGTAAGCAGGCAGAGGTTGGGGCTCTATCTCTTCCGGCGGCGATGTTTCCGAAGCATGGTCAAGGTGGGTTTCGTCCGACGCGGTGATTTGAGCCTGCAAAGCGCCCACCAATTCTTCCGCTTCATTCAGGCCCGAGCTAGGGGAAAGGGGCGCCCAGTCTTCATCCGTCATCATTCCTGGAGAAAGTTTTTCGCCGCCGATGAGTACCTCCCCCTGCGATTCACTCTCTGGCTTTTTCTTATACGATTCAACATCTTTATGAGAATCCACAAAAGCAGGGGAGGATTCTTGCAGCAATTCTTGCAGAAGTGTTTCTTCCCCTTTTTCTCGTGACTCATCTCCGTCTGTTGCAGGCAAGTCAAGCACGGCGGGGGCATCCGATACCGGGGCACGTTCCTCGGGCGATTCTAAAATGACATGGCTCGCTGGTTGTTGCGCCTCCGGTTCGCGTGCCTGCGGTTCCGGCTCTTTTTGTGTTGGCGGATGTTGGGCGGCTGGTTCTTCTTTTGTGGTAGCGTTTGGAGGAATGTCCTCTTGCAAAAATTCGTAAGGTATTTCTGCTGCCGTGGGCGGCGCAGCCGAGATATCCTCCGGGGCGGCTAACCCACTCATCTCGATGAACTTCAGATCGTCCGCAGTGTCCTGTTGTTGCGCTGCACCACTTTGAAAGCGCGGATCATCAGGCACACTTTTAAGGAGGCTTTCTGCAATTTCCTCCAAAGCGTCATCCACCTCGACGTCGCTCGTCGTATTTTCCGGCTTGTCCGAGTTCATTTCTTTTCCTGGCTGGGACTCGGTCTCCTTGTCGCCCGTATCGCCTTCATCAATATCCGATTTGCCCTGGCTTCTTGAGGCGTCAAACCCTGTCTGGGCTCGAACGAGACTTCCGGTAAGTTTTCCGCAATAGGGGATACCCGTTGGTCCGATGATTCACTTAAAGACGAAGTGACTTGCGCTAAACGCTCCGGTTCCGGCGGCATCGTGGTTTCAATCGTGTGCAATATAATGGCTTGGCCAATATGGCGCGTGTGCATTCGAGCAGCGGCAAACATCGCATTGCGGCACAACGAGACAATCAGGCGGGGATTCCCTCCCGAGTACGCGTGAATGGCTTGTATGGCGCTTTCTTCGAAGACGGGACCTTGTTCGCCTGCGCCCGCTGCCCTCAATCGATAGGCAATCAACTCGCCCGTTTCTTCGAGACCAATCGGCTGAAGGGTGAAGGTGATATTGATACGCTGCATAAAGTTGGGCGCAGCTTGCAAAATGGGTATCCACTCCAACTGGGCAAAGAATACAAGATTGAGAAGTTTGTGTTGCCTCGTTTCCAGATTCTGTGCCAGACGCAGTAGTTCGAGTTGCCCTCGTTTGTTTAGATTCTGACCATCATCAATAATGAGGGTATTGATGCGTTGGCGGTTCGCCAAAAGATACCGGTTCAAATCGTTGATAAAAGCCTCGATTGTTGACTCCGTCGGTTTCAGCTGAAACTTTGCGATGATGTTTTCTAATAAGGAGTAACTCGTCCATGTTGGTAACGGCGACGCGATCACCGCGGCGTTATACTTTTCAGGATGACTTTCAAAGCCCGTAAGTATTTTGCGCAACAACGTGGTTTTCCCCGTGCCATAGTTCCCCAAAACCACCGCGATACCTTGCCGGCCGTCAATGTGGTTCCACAGACGGTACAAACATTCTCGGTGGTGTTTCGTGGCAAAAAAGTAAGCGGGGTCCGCTGTTGCGGCAAAGGGATGCTCGCTCAAACCGAAATAGTTCAATACATACTGAGGATTGTCAGACATGATAAGAGTAATTCCCTGACGCTTGGAAAGCGTGCGTGTTCAACTCCCGTTCAGTCTTTTTCTCGACAACCATGTTGTCCTGTTGTACCGAGCACCCCCAATGAGTGAGATGCCTAGAATAAGTCTACACACATCAGTATTTTCGGCACAAACCCCGTAGTCCTGAAATGCCCGTCGTTTGGACAATCTGTGCCGTTACACGCTTGATCTTAGGCGACTAGAATTTAGGCAAAAAGAGGAATAATAAATTCGTCTCCTTTTTCAGAGAGCTATCTTTGCCTCTATTGTATTCCAGGAGCTAAGATATGTCAAGGAAATATTACTATTTGTAGTATAATTCTATGGCACTGATACAAAATATAGTATTGCCATATTTCTGTTGTGCATTCTACCCGTCGTCTCGCGTGAAACGTTTGGCTTGCAGAGCGGTTTTATGATATAAGAGACAATTGCTAAGTGGACGCTGGGTTTCTTGGTCGGTTTGTTATTCACTCGGCAGAAACGAGCGATAAAAGCTTCTCTATTGGTACAACTTCGCGAAAGGGCAGGTCAATGTCTCGCGAACGCATTGTAGGCTTATCCGGTCCGGTTATGGGCATCCATTTGGAGCTTGTGGGCACCCTTACGATCGGAAGAAGTCGAGAAAGCAATCTTCTCATAAATGATCCCCTTGTCTCTCGAAAACATGCGATGCTTCAACAGACGCCCAATGGTACCATACTGCGAGACCTGGGCAGTGGAAACGGCACGTACGTGGGACAGCGCCGAGTTATTGAATATAAGTTGTCTCCAGGCGACATCATTACAATAGGTCCTGCGCAACTTCGGTTTGAGGTTATCGAGAAAGAAGATTCTTCCAAAGTATCGCCGGACGATAGTGTGGTTTTTGAAGCTGGGGAAGATAGCACCGTCACCGCAGCAGAGGCATCTAACGTCTACGAGACCTTTTTCAAGTCTTCGGTGCCAAGCGCCACCGTCGATCAGCTCCGTGAGGCGCAGTCCCGTTTAGAAGCCGTCTATAAAGCCGCTCAAATCATCTCCCACGAACGCAACATAGCGAAACTACTGCGCAGAATTATGGATGAGTTGTTTGATCTCGTTCCGGCACACAATGGGGTAATCTTGCTGAAGGACGAGAAGAGCGGAACGTTGAAGTGGGAGCACGTAAAGACGGGTTCTGGACAAGACAAGGTGATGATTAGTTCTTCGATAGTTCGTCGGGCATTTGAAAACCGCGAGGCGGTGCTGACCCACAACGCTGCCAAGGACGACCGTTTTCTCGCGGGTGCTAGTATCATTGCTCACAATATCACTTCTGCCATGTGTGTGCCCTTGGAACATTTCGAAGAGACACTTGGAGTGATCTATGTGGACACGCGGGGCACGTCGCATGCCTTTCACCGCAGTGATTTAGAGTTGATGGTGGCATTGGCGCGCGCCGCTGCGATTGCAATTCGCAATGCCCAGTACTTACGAAAAGTGGAGAAGGGGTATCACGACACCCTAGTCGTCTTGGCGAACACCATTGAAATGCGCGACCATTACACCATTGGCCATACCTGGCGTGTGACCCATTTCGCGGTCGAAATCGGCAGGAAACTGGGTTGGACGGAGGAGAAACTTCGCGAGTGTGAGATGGGAGGTATTCTTCACGATGTGGGGAAGATCGCCATCGACGACGCCATTCTTCGCAAGGCGGGTAAGCTGACCGATGAGGAGTTTGCGAAGATGAAAATACATCCCGAACGGGGGGCGCGCATGATGCAAGATGAGGAATTTCTTACCCCCTTGATTCCGTATGCGCTCTATCATCACGAACGCTGGGATGGCAAAGGTTATCCTTTCGGTTTGGCGGGACAAGATATTCCGATCGAGGGGCGGGTCATTGCCGTGGCTGATACCTACGATGCCATGACCAGCAACCGACCGTATCGCAAGGGTCTAGACCCAGAGGTGGCCGTCCAAGAAATCATCAAAGGTAGTGGCACCCAATTTGATCCAGCTTGCGTCGAGGCGCTTGTTGAATGTCATCGGGACGGTTCTATACTCCAAATATTGCAGAATTATTTCGAAAGAGAACAAGGAAGTATTGTTTGTCCTTTCTGTAGTACGTATGTCTTGATGCCACCGGGAACAAAAGCCGGGGATGTAATCATTTGCAGCGTATGTCACCGCAGGATTCGTGTCCAGTTCAGCAACGAAGCCTTTTTTGGAGAGTTGTTGCCGGAGACGGATGTGTCTCTTTTGGGAGGTAAGCCGCCGGAGCGCCCTACCCGAGCGGACAACTAGGTCGGCGAAAGCCCCGAGTAGCCGAGGCTGCGGGGGCTGTGGGGGAGATAGTCTGTCAAAGATATTTTGAAAAGGGCAGTTTTTCATGGGGATAACCAGCGCTAAGGTTGTAGTATCGGCGCTGCTTTTATTGTGCATTCTTCTCACTTTGTTCAGACCTTCCCCGCTCGTTTCGGTTTCTTCAGGCCGCACCTGCATTACGGTGGCTTTTTGGGGGAGTTACGAAGAATGGAAGATGTGGCAGGAAATTGTCGAGGGATTTTACCGGTTTCATCCAGAGATTCAGGTCAAACTGAACTACATTCCTGGCAACTATGATGACAAAATTCGTTTGTTACTTGCAGCGGACAGTGCGCCTGACATTATGTTGATTCAAGACGAACCTTTTCCTGCCTATGCCAGTTATGGCAAATTTGAAGACTTGACAGACCGTATCGTGAATTCTTCTTGTCCTTTTGATTGGCCTCACGATTTCTGGCCTACGGCACCCGAAAGTTTTGTCTACAACGGTCGCATCTATGGTTTGCCTTTGTGGGGTGGTACGGTTTTGATTTATTACAACAAGAAAATGTTGCGCGAATTGGGCGTAGAACCGCCAAGAGACGACTGGAATATGGAGGAGTTTGTCGAGAAAGCGCGTGAATTAACCCGTGACCTCGATAATGACGGCAGATTCGACACCTATGGGTTTGCGGTGCCGATGTGGGTTTATTATCTACCTTGGACCTGGGCGTTCGGAGCACGGTATCTCAATGAAGAGCGAACGGATTGGGCATTCACGGATTCCAGCGCCATTCAGGCAATGCGGTTTTGTCAAGACTTGTTATATTCCTATCGGGTATCACCTTCCCCGTACGACATGCCCAATACGGACCTCAATGCCATGTTCATGACCGGTCGTGTTGGTATGACCGTGAGCGGCCCTTGGAATAGTCCGCCTTTACGCACGGCAAACATCGAGTTTGACGTAGTACACATGCCTTACGGTCCCACGGGCAAACGTTATACACGGGTGACATGGGATTGTCTGGCGATGTTTCGTGGATGTCGGAACAAAGAGGCCGCGTGGGCTTTTATGACTTATTGCGTTTCCTATGAGGCGCAAGCCATTGTCGGACGTTATGTCCGCAGTGTTCCGGCGCTTCAAGCCGCAAAAGATGCTTTCATCGATCCTAACAACGGATGGAACGAAGAAAAGTTTATTGAATCCCTCGCCTATGCCCGTTACCAACCCATCTCGCTACATTGGAATCAGATGGATCAAGCGATAACTCCCGAATATGAAAAACTACTCATGAATAAACAGAGCCCTGAAGAAATGATCAAACGGCTGGCAGATATCGTGCGACGGGAGAATATTTTTCCGTTAAACGCAAAGGAGGGAACTTGACGGGGGGCAAGCCATTTCTGACGCGCCTGCAAAATAACGGGCAGGGTTATCTCTTTGCCGCACCGTGGCTTTTGGGCTTCTTTTGCCTTACGGTGGGTCCCATGGTCTTTTCTCTGTTTTTATGTTTCTTCCGATGGGATGGTATTACAAGCTTCCGCGATCACGCTGCGTTTGTGGGATTAGAGAACTTCAGACGACTTGCGAACGATGAGCTTTTTTTCAAGGCATTTTGGAACACAGCGTTTTACGCCTTCCTCAGTGTGCCGCTCGGCGTTGCCGCCTCTCTGATGTTGGCGACGTTGCTAAATGCCAAAGTGCGAGGCATTGCCCTGTTCCGTACCCTGTTCTACTTGCCGAACGTATTGGCGGGGGTTGCTACCATCATGGTGTGGTTCTGGCTATTGAATCCGGAATTTGGGGCGTTGAACTTTCTGTTGAAAAAGGTTGGCATAATAGGCTTGGTACAGTGGGGGATTGATCACATACCCGGTGTCGCTGGGCTTATGGCGCGTTGGGAGCTTTCTTGGCCACCGCTTTGGTTGGCTGATGAATCCTGGGCGAAACCAGCCCTGATCCTGATGAGCCTTTGGAATGTCGGTGGGGGCATGCTTATCTATTTGGCAGGTCTTCAAAATGTCCCACAGCATTTATACGAGGTCGCTGAGATCGATGGTGCCGGACGGTTGCGCCGATTTGTTTACATCACAATACCCATGTTGACACCAACCATCTTCTTTCACCTTGTGATGAGTATTATTGGCTCATTTCAGGTGTTTACCCAGTCCTTCATCATGACGAACGGTGGGCCTAACAATGCCACCTTGTTTTACGTGCTGTACTTGTATCGCAAGGCATTCCAGCATTTTGAAATGGGATATGCCAGTGTCCTTGCCTGGATTCTTTTCGCCGTCATTCTTGGGCTCACGCTAATGGTCTTGCGCTCTAGCCGTTTATGGGTATATTACGAAGGGGAGCGGCGATGAGTCAGACGGTTTCTAATGCCTTTTGCACTTTAAGGCCTTCGTTTTGGAGGCGACGGAGTACACACGATCGTCTTTGGAAAATCTTGACCGTTTTCCTTCTTGTTGTACTTTCCGTCATTTTTTCTGTGCCTTTCTACCGCTCTTTGGTCTCTTCTGTAAGCAACCTGGATGGCGTTTATGCCTCTCCGCCAAGGCTTTGGCCTGAAGAGTTTCATTTTGAGAATTACGTCAAAGCATTAACGATTTTGCCTTTTGGGAGGTTTGTGTACAACAGTCTCTTCGTTTGCACCTGGTGCGTAACAGGCCAGGTGCTCACCGCTTCCATCGTAGCGTATGCCTTTGCCCGTCTGCGTTGGGTAGGGCGAGATGTGTGGTTTGTTGTGCTTCTTGCTACGATGATGTTGCCACCGCAGGTCACTATGATTCCTCATTACATCATTTTCTTGAAACTCGACTGGATCGATACATTCAAACCGTTGATTGTTCCCAGTTTTCTTGGCGGCGGTGCGGTCTTTATTTTTTTAATGCGGCAATTCTTCAAAACGATTCCTCTCGAACTCGAAGAAGCTGCGCGACTTGATGGGTGTTCGAATCTTCGGATTTTTTGGGATATTATGATGCCACTTTCCTCCCCCGCGGTAGCTACCATAAGTGTTATGAGTTTCATTGCCCACTGGCAAGATTTTATGGGACCCCTAATTTACTTGGGAAGCTTTGAGAACTACACGGTATCGATAGGCCTGCGCATGTTTCAGAGCATATACGGTAGTTTTCCTCATTATATGCTGGCAGCATCCCATATCACGCTGCTGCCTGTGTTGGTTCTCTTCTTTCTTGCACAGAAATATTTCGTTCAAGGTATCATTCTGACGGGCATGAAGGGGTAAAAGCGGCATTGTGTGCTGCGGTTGTTTGTGCGTGTCCCGCTGCAGTGTAATTCTTCGGTTCCTTCGTGTCCATGCCGCGTTTTCCGACTCCTCGTTTGGCACTGCTCCTTTTCATTGACCATGAGTACAGCCACGTCCATGCGCTACTTCGCTATGCATAAACGGCGTTCGAGTGATATACTTTTATGTACTTGGCTGCAAAGAGGAACGCATAGTGGAAAAAGAAGCATCGAGTCAGACTCCTATACTGGACACCATCAAAAAGCCAAGCGATGTCCAACGGCTTCGCCCGGAAGACTTGGCGCCGCTGGCAGATGAAATTCGGCGAACGATTATTGCCACCGCGTCTGTGAATGGTGGGCACTTGGCGCCGCACTTGGGCGTGGTGGAACTCGCGATTGCGTTGCACCATGTTTTCGATACAGAACGCGACGCGCTAATCTGGGACGTTGGACACCAGTGTTATCCCCATAAGTTACTGACAGGTCGAGCCGACCGAATCCATACCGTGCGGAAAAAAGGCGGTTTGAGCGGATATCCCAAACCCAGCGAAAGTCCGTATGACGCGTTTGGGGTTGGTCACAGCTCCACTTCTATATCAGCGGGCTTGGGAATGGCTGTTGCACGGGATCGTCTGAGGGAGAATCGGCGCGTCATTGCGGTCATTGGCGACGGCGCCATGACAGCGGGAATGGCGTTCGAGGCTCTTGCCCACGCCGGACATCTCGGAACGGATCTTCTTGTCATCCTCAACGATAATCGGATGTCCATATCGCCTACGGTGGGTGCCCTTTCGACGTATTTCAGTCGATTGATCACCGGGGGACTCTACACGAAGGCACGGGAGGATATTGCCACCGTCGTCAAGCAGATGTTGGGTCCGCATTTGACCCGTGCGGCGCAAAAGGTTGAGCAATCGGTCAAAGGGCTGTTGACTCCGACGACTTTGTTCCAGGAATTGGGGTTCAAGTATGTCGGTCCGATAGATGGCCACGACCTTGATACGCTTGTGGAATTCTTTCATAACATCAAGAACATCCATGGACCCGTGTTTCTGCACTGCGTTACCCAAAAAGGAAAGGGCTATGAATACGCCGAAGATGACCCGTTAACGTACCACGGTGTACAAGCCTTTGATATCCAAACCGGTCAGTTCAAGACATCGGGGAGTGCACCACGCGCCAAGACGTTTACGCAAGTGTTTGCGGACGCGCTCATTGAAGCCGCGCAAGACGATCCCCGCATTGTGGGGATTACTGCGGCTATGCCGACCGGTACTGGTTTGAGTAAATTTGAGGAGAATTTTCCCGACAGGTTTTTTGACGTGGGCATTTGTGAGCAACACGCAGTAACCTTTGCTGCCGGACTTGCCATTGCGGGGCTCAGACCGGTCTGCGCCATATATTCCACGTTCTTACAGCGCGCATATGACCAATATATCCATGATGTTTGCTTGCAAAATTTGCCCGTGGTCTTTGCGATTGATCGCGCCGGCGCCGTTGGAGAAGATAGTCCTACGCAGCAAGGTGCATTTGATCTCACGTTCTTGCGCGCAATACCTGGGGTGACCGTTCTTGCCCCAAGAGATGGAGTCGATCTTCGACTGATGCTGCACTGGGCGTTAAAACAGCATGGACCTGTTGCCATTCGCTACGCTCGAAGTTTGGCCACCACGATTCCTCCCGAAGATAGACCAGACCCACTCACTGCCCAGCTGCTACGCGAAGGGACCGATGGTGTCTTTTTGGGCGTAGGTCCTTGCCTGCAGCAATGTCTGACAGCGGCGGAAATCCTGGCTCGGGATGGGTTTTCGATAGCGGTCGCTGATGCGAGAGCGGTAAAACCTCTCGATGCCGATTTTCTGGAGCGGATTCGTGAAATGCCCATTGTTACAGTCGAAGAAAACACGCTCGAGGGCGGTTTTGGGTCGGCAGTTATGGAACACTACGAGCAAAACGGCGTGCTATCTCGTGTACGGCTGAAGCGTATAGGCTTTCCCGATATTTTTATTGACCATGCGACACGGGATGAGCAGCTCCAGGACCTAGGCTTTACCCCTGAGAAGTTGGCAGACGCCATGCGGACGTTTATCACGGCGGAAATGCCCACGGGGGCTTCCGCTGCCGCCACGCCACGGGCATAAAAGGCACCGCTAGCCCAGAAGACTTATCTCGGGCGACAATTCTTCGATGCGTGACTTGTTTCGGCGTGGTTCAAAGTCGGCGGGGGTCGGCGTAGGATATTCATTATTGAAACATGCCAGGCAGAAATCCTCTTTGGTATAGCCGGTGGCGTCGACAAGTCCCTCGAGCGTCTGATAGACAAGCGAGTCAACGCCTAAGTACTGTCTGATTTCTTCCACGGACATGTGAGACCCGATCAGGTTTTCTCGTTTTGGAGTATCAATGCCATAAAAACACGAATTGATAATCGGGGGACAACTGATTCGGAAGTGGATTTCCCGGACGCCGCAACGACGAAGCATCTTGATAATTTTCCGAGAGGTTGTTCCACGAACGATACTGTCATCCACCAGCACGATCCGTTTTCCCTCGATAACATTCCGTGAGGGATTCAGTTTGATCTTCACGCCAAAGTCGCGGATGTTCTGGTCCGGTTCAATGAACGTACGTCCTACGTAGTGATTTCGTATAAAGCCCATGTCAAAGGGCAAACCGGCTTCATGAGCATAACCGAGCGCCACTTGGTTGGAAGAATCTGGAACGGCCATGACGAGGTCAGCATCCACCGGAGCAAGTTTTGCCAAATTAGCGCCCAGACGCTTACGCACCTCGTCCACGCTACGTCCGAAGATGACGCTGTCTGGACGCGCTACGTAAACAAACTCGAAAATGCATGGTGTAGGCCGAACAGCTGGAAAGGGACGCAGGGAGCGTAAACCATCGCGGGATACCACGAGCATCTCTCCGGGTTCCACTTCGCGCACGTGTTCTGCGTCTATGATGTCCAAGGCACAGGTCTCGCTGGCGAAGACATACGCCCCACCCAATCGACCCAGCCAAAGCGGGCGAAACCCGCGGGGATCGCGAACAGCAACCAGTTCCTCACCGTTGATCACCAGCAGCGAATAGGCGCCGATCACCTGATTCAGGGCGTCGATGACACAGCCCGCGAAATCTTTTTCTTTCGAACGGGCGATCAGATGAACAATCACCTCACTGTCCGTTGTCCCGTGGAAGATCGCGCCGTCTTCTTCTAATTCTTCCCGCAAACGGGCTGCATTGACCAAGTTCCCATTGTGTGCCAGGGCCAAAGCGCCTCGGGCGTAGTTCACCGCCAAAGGTTGCACGTTTTTGAGCGTGCTGCTTCCGAACGTGGAATAACGCACATGGCCAATGGCAATATCGCCGGTCAAGAGTCCTAGTCGGTGTCGCTTGTTCGTCGGAAAGACTTCCGAAACCAGTCCAAGCCCTACGAAGGACTTCAGTTCCCCGCGGTCGGCACTGACGATTCCAGCGCCTTCCTGGCCACGGTGTTGGAGGGCGTACAGGCCTAGATAGGTTAGTTTTGCCGCTTCCGGCGCACCAAACACGCCAAATACGCCGCACTCTTCCCGGATTTCGTCGAATGCAAACGATTGTTTACTTTGCATGGCGTCGCTTTTGCTTACCTCGCACTAGTTTTCCCCGAAATGTCTCCCTGTCAGTCGTTCATACGCTTCAATATACTTTTCTCGTGTCTTCATAACCACGTCTTCCGGTAAAGGAGGAGGCGGAGAATTTTTGTCCCAGTTTGTACTTTCCAGCCAGTCTCGCACAAATTGCTTGTCAAAGCTAGGTTGAGCACGCCCGGGCTGGTATTGATCGGCGGGCCAGAAACGAGACGAATCAGGAGTAAGTACCTCATCCGCCAGCATTAACTTGCCGTCATATAAACCGAACTCGAACTTGGTATCGCACAGAATGAGGCCCTTGGTTTCGGCATATGCACGTGCTTCATCGTACAGCGCCAATGCAGCGGCTGCTGCCTGTTCCAGTAAGGCTTTGCCGATAATGTCACCGGTTTGCTCCGCGGTGATATTGATGTCGTGTCCTTCGGTAGCTTTTGTGGCGGGCGTAAAAATGGGCTTTTCAAGACGCGACGATTCCTGAAGTCCCTTGGGCAGCTCGATCCCGCAGACCTTTCCGGTGGTCTTGTATTCTTTCCATGCGCTGCCTGCCAAATATCCCCGTACAACGAACTCCACCGGCAACATGGAGCATTTGCGGACAAGCATGGTCCTGCCTTCCAGCTGGTCTTTTTCTTTCTGAAACTCAGCTGGTAAATCAGAAAGGTCTACAGATAGCAGATGGTTGGGGACAATGTCCTTCAAGTATTCAAACCAAAACAAAGAAATCTGCGTCAGGACTTTTCCTTTATCAGGAATTCCGACGGGATTCACCCAGTCAAAGGCGGAAATACGATCCGTCGCCACGATGACGAGGCGGTCGCCCAGATCGTAAATGTCGCGCACTTTCCCGCGCGCCAAAGGCTCACGTCCTGGTATAGAGGTCTGCAACAGGGGGCTATTTTTCATGTCCTGTCCCTTTGAAAATGGTTCTCAGAAAAAAGTCCCTTGCAAATGCGGGCGGTTAATCGCCAATAATTCGTCAAAGATATCTTTGGCCTTTCGTATGCCGGGCAACAAAGGATGCAAAAGCAAGGCTTCCAGCGCCGCTTTTCTATCTCCACGAACAGCCGCTTCGACCGTTAATGTCTCGTACGCTTTCATTTGTTGCATGAGTCCGCGTATAGCGGGCGGGGGAGCAGGCTGCGAAATGGCCGTCGCACCCATACGGTCAATGAGCGCCGGCACTTCCAACGAAACATCCGCGTCAAAAGTCGGGACTGCCCCCGAATTACGGCAACAAACGATTTGACGGTCTTGTGTATTGTTCTCGATGGCGTCAATCACCATAAACGCTGCGGTGGAATAATGAGCGCCCCCGCGTTTTGACAACTCCTCGGGTTTGCTTGTGAGGTCTTTTTGGGCGTATTTCTCAAACAGACTACGTTCAATTTCAATGATTTCTTCCCCTCGAGTTTTCTCTCGAGAAGACAAACGGGCAAATGCCTCCTCCGTTGCGTAAAAATACTGAAGATAACCATTGCAAATCATGTGCAACGTGCGCATGGCAAGTACCATCGCCTCACGTGTCGGTTCGTGCTCCCATTCCTCGTCGGCATGCTCAAGAAACTGATTTAATACATCGTCAAACACGCTTTTGCCAGCGATACGTACATCCTGCACCCAAGACAGATGGTTTAGACCGACGTAATCCAGCTGCACATCCTGTGGGGAGCACTGCATGAATTTAGCGATGTCCATGATGATGCCGATAGGCACATTGCACAAGCCAACACAACGGACACCCCCGTGTTTGATAAGGGCTTCCGTAACGATGCCCGAGGGATTTGTGAAATTGATTAGAAAACCTTTTGGCGCCACCTCTTGCATTGTATGGGCGATATCGAGTATGCGGGGAATGGTGCGTAGGGCGCAGGCAAACCCCCCGACGCCGGTTGTTTCCTGTCCGATAATTCCGTATTTGAGCCCCAGTTTCTCGTCCTGAATACGCGCCTGAATCCCGCCCACACGCAATTGCGTGACCACGTACGATGCGTCCTGTACGGCGGCACGTAGGTCATCGGTTGCATGAACGGTAAAAGGTATCCCGTGCTTCTGGGACATGCGCTCAGCAAGTCCCGCGGTAATTTCCAGACGGTCGAGGTTCGGGTCCATCAGCCAGACTTCTGTCACGGGGATGCGGTCAAGACGAGAGAAAAGACCATCAATCAATTCAGGGGTGTAGGAACTACCACCGCCAATTACGGCAAGTTTCATAGTGTCAGCCGCCTTCTAAAAACAGTTAACCACCCGCCTGAGTACTATAAGGGTGCGTCTGTCCGAAAGGAATTTTTCTAAACAGATCATACTCGTTCCCCGCCGTGCAGTTCAAGCACTTGTATAAGTCCGGCACCTTTGGCACTTCTTGTTATGTTCGATGAGGAATTGAACAGAGGACGTTGCACAAAGATCATTAAAGTAAAGACACTGACGCATGGCATTTCCAAAGTACGTTTGAATTATTTACGAACTATTTTGATTACTTGGAATTACTTGTTTGTACGTATTACGTTCTACTCCGCTATGGCCACCCCCTGTCATTCCGAGGAGCCCCGAAGGGGCGACGTGGCAATCCCGCTAGGTGTCCGGAGATTATCTCAACCCATGCCCCACGTGATCTTGCGCTGCGCCCTCCACTTGTCCAAGGAGAAGCCCCCTTCACGCCCATTACCCATAAACACAAAATTACAACGAGTCCAATGGTAGTTATGTTCGGTAACGTGACCATACTGCAACTTCTCCCATGTTGTACCCTGAAAAAAGGGAGTGCCCATCACTGTATGTGTCGCAACGATGGTGTTGTTCTTGAAGCTCAAACTACGGCACGAGGTGCAATATGGTGAATCTCCACCAATCAGGCCGAAATCATCCTACCTTACGCCTTAAGGCTCTTCAAAGAAACTCTGTGTGTTTCGGGAAAGTTTTCGTTGGATTCGTTCTAGGCGGAACTGAAAGGCGTCGCGGTAATTCTCATCGAGGGGGTCTTCGCGAAGGGCGATGCGGGTTTCGAGAAACTGAAGTGCGGTACGGCAGATTTGTTCCGCTTGTGAAAGGTCGCGGGCACGGTGTTCGTAGAACTTGGCAAGTTCTAGATAAGCGGCAAGGTGATTGGGAAGTTCATGTAGTAACTGTTTCCATAGGTTTTCCATTTCGTCCCAGTAACCTAGCCGTTTCAGGGCAAAGCCCACATATTCAAAGCAGGTGCAGCGGAGAGCGGGTTCTGTCTCCGTTTCAAGTAATTTGTTACCCAGTTCTACAACTTGATGATAAGCTCGTTGGCGGAAGAGTAGCCGGATCAAGGAAAGGTGGTCTTCCGCGTATTCCAGGCGGTTTTCATGGGCGGCGCTGATGTTTTGGGAGAGGCGGCTCGTGAGCGCCACGAGTGAAACGACGTCCATGCGGTGGTGATAGAACACACGGTCGAGTTTTCGGGCATCCCGGGTTCTGAGGTATTCCAGCCAAATCTCGGGGATTTCTTCGCTGGGAATGTCGCCGTGTCTTCTGAAACCTAGTATACCTTCTTCGACGTTTCTTAAAGAACAATCTGCCAAGCGCGCTTTCCATAATCGGCGGGACGCATGAAGCAGGTCGAGTTGGCGAAGGCGTTCGGTGGCAGGGCGCAGGCGGTTCTGAATGAATCGGGTTCGCAAGAGAGGTACGTCGAAACTCTTGCCGTTATAACTCACAATCGTTTCGTAGCGTTTCAGAACTTCCTGGGTGTAATCCAGCATGGCGGGTTCATCGTCAAAATCGCGCAGAAAGCATTGGTCTACGTGAAGGACTTCGCCTTTGATATACCCCAAACCCACTAGGAAGGCGACGGTACCTGTTCCGCCAGCCAAGCCGGTGGTTTCGACGTCGAAAAAGATGGTCTTGGTTGGGTCGAAATCCTCAAGTTCGGGGTCGCAGGCGGCTAAGGCGATATGCTCTGGAATGATTTGGTGGATGGTGTTAAGGGGGATAACCCCGTGGGAAGTATCCATCGGTATCTGTGTTCGGACGAGATAAAATGCCGAGTCTTTCCCCTGGACCAGTTCTCCGGGCACCACTTTGTCAATCTCGTATTCCCCGGCGGCACGGCGCTGCTGGAGTTCTTCCAACCGGCGGCGTAGTTCGCGTCCGGTGACCACGTCATGGCGCGTCAGAATCGAGGCTAATTTGTCTTTTAGGTCAGACATGATGCACGCTGTGCTCAAAACGGTACCTGCGGGGGGACCTGCTCGTTCGTCTATTCGGGTAGGCGTATGCGCGACCGAAATTCAGGAAGCCCACGAATAACCGTTTTTACGCGGAACAAGGCGCCTGCTCCGGCGCCGTTTTCTGTTTTGTTGTCGCCTCCAGCGGTAGTGACATAAATATCGGTCAAATCTTTGCCGCCAAACGCAAGGCTGGACGTCTTTTTTGCCGGAAATTGTATGCGTCGTTCCTCCGTGCCATCCGGACGGAATCGGACTATGCACCAACCGTCCCACAATGCCGACCAAACATAACCTTCTGAGTCCACCGTGAGGCCGTCTGGCGAACCTTGTCCTTCGGGAATGGTCACAAAGACACGCTGATTACTAATCGCACCTGTGGTTTCGTTGTAGTCGAACACGTAGATCTCTCGTTTGGGCGAGTCGGTGTAATACAGTCGTTTTCGGTCGGGCGAGAAACCTAAACCGTTTGAACAACCGATGCCGTCCAAGAGTCTTTTGAGGCTTCTATCCGGTTCGAGACGATACAACCTGCCCAATCGGTCTTTTGTGGGCATCGTGCCGCAAAATACCGCGCCAAGCGGGTCCGCAATGACATCATTGAATCGAGTTTCCCGCTCGTCAGCGATTTCCGACAAAATAACGGTTGTGCCCGACTCTCGCCACTGCATCACTGCACCGCGCGCCATAAACAGCAGCACACTGCCGTCCTGTTGAAAGGTGAACCCTCCGATGGCTTCCTGGCTCTGAAACACCTGCTCATGCGTCTCGGTGTTTGGGTCGTAGCGGTACAGACGCCCTCTTGGGATATCCACCCAGTACAGCCGTTGTTCGTCCGTGTGCCAAAGGGGATTTTCGCCACAGACACATTGATAATCTGCAATTAACTCCACTTGTGGAGAATCGTTCATTTGTTTTTGCCCTTCTTTTGATTGTGGTTGTTCGGACGCATTTGCGGTAAGAGAGCTTAGCGCAAGCACTGTATACATCAGGAACTTTGCGACTGCAGGTGTCACCGGTCTTGTTTCTCCGCTCGTACTTATAGGAGCGCGTCCATAGTCCTTATAAATACATTACAGGGAATGTGTTTACACGTCAAACTGGGACGCGTGACACGGAAGTCTCACTTTGGGAAGGCGCGATGTATATATATATTTATATCATGATAATTCTAATAAGGAATGAAACGCGACGTATCAATGTTACTTAACATGAAAACGCGGTTGATGTCTTGTTCAACTACATTATGGAGGAGCTTACGTTATGGCACTGAGAGATGAGATTGACGCGCGGATTAAGGAACGAGAGTCGTGGGCGCTAAGGCGGCAATTGGGGATACCCAACAATCGACGGTTGTGGGTGTTGACGTGCATGGATGAACGCATCCCTGTGAACGAAGCGCTGGGGATCCAGGATGGAGACGCCCATATCTTCCGCAATGCCGGAGGGCTCGCCACGGACGACGCTATCCGCTCGGCGATGCTAACGACGCAGTTTTTTGGAACTACGGAAATTGTCGTCTTGGGTCACACCGAATGCGGCATGATGAGCGCGAAGGCGGATGACCTCGTGGACGCCCTCCGAAAGAAAGGCATAGACACGGATGCCCCTGGGGTTGACCCCACACTGCCGGAATTGCATTTGGAAAAAGGTGCCTTTGGGAAGTGGATACGACTTTTTGAAGATGTAGATGCGTCGGTATTGGCGCAGGTGGAAGCGCTCCGGAAAAGTCCGCTCATCCCCAAAGACGTAACGATCTCCGGCTATGTGTATGAAGTTGAGAGCGGGACGCTTCGCAAGCCCTATGAGATTGTGAGCCAGCGCGTCAACACGTACGAAGCCTTGCACGCAAAAAGCAGTTAAAAGACAGCCCACACAAGTTTTATCAGCGTGTCGCGTCCGTGTAGAACTTTTCCGCAGCGGCTTTGAACCGTAGAGCTGCCTCGGTCGGGTCGTTTTCTCCAACGGCGAGGTATAACAAATCGGACGTGAGCGAACCGCCCGGCGGGACTTCCGCAGGAGGGTCATAGACATCGGCGGCTAGGATTTCTGAAACGGGGCGGCGCGTGTTTTGTGAATGCTCAACAGATATCTTCGTAAGAGACGTGTTGCGGGTCAAGAACGCTGCCAACAAAAAAGATCCTGTTTGTGAGTCCTGGATCAGCGCGTATTTGTCAGGAATGGGTACGTCGGGATTCGAAGTATCTTGCACCGGAGTTTCCGCTGAGTTAGTGGCAAGAAGGAGGGGCAGCTGGGCACAAAGGGGTGACAACATTCGGACTTTGACGGTCTTTTTCGATGTGTTGGTATAAGTGACCTGGACGGTGAGAAATGGTTCTGTCGTATACGTCTGCAAAAGCCAGCGGTAATCACCTTTTTTAAGCAAGATTCCGTGCCCTTCGCCCAGTTTGGTCTTACCCATGGTGCGGGTGCTGAATACACCTGGAATGTTTATGGGTTTGGGGCGTTGATCTTGTTCGGCGCTCATGGCGGGATAGGCATTGGTTAAAACGACCGCGCCCGAGGGAAGAGATAGTGACATTCGCCCGGATTTGCTAATGCTCAATTCATAGGCGCTCGTGTTTACGGTCCGAAATTCTCGCGCTGCACCTAAGTATGGGGTTATTTGACATCCGGCAAGAGATAGTATCAAGGCGAGAACTGCATACCGTTTCATAAGTGCCCTTTTCCGGCGGATTTGCCTGAGATCAAACACTTGACCTTCAGAAGTTACTGTTTTGTTTACATGATTCGGCGGTTGAACCGCGAAGAAGGATCAACCGCCGAACCCCGATTTTAAGTACTCGGCTTACAGAACGACGCGTTTCCCTTTTTTACTGGATTGATACGCCGCGAGAGCCACAGCCAATGAATTCTTTCCTGCTTGCGCGTCCATTTCGAGAGGTTTCTTGCCTGTTACCACATCCATCCAGTGGGGGATTTCGATTTCCCAACCTCCGCGGGTGGGATGTTCATCGAGCATGGTCCATTCCAGTTTGCTATCTTTTCCTGCAGAGGCGACACCCCCGCACTGCTGTAACCCTTTGGCATAGTCACAGATAAGCGAGCCTTCCGTACCATAGATTTCAAAGCCATTGAAGCCCGGTTTGCTTGTCCAGCCGACATCGATATAACCCAAAGCGCCGTTGGCGAACTCCAGCAACAAGACAGCATTATCATCTACGCGTATCTTTTTGATGATCGTGGCGGACTTTGCCATCACCGCGTTTACCTTGCCAAAAAGCCAGAGACACAAGTCAATGGCGTGGATGCCCATGTCCAGCATGGCGCCGCCCGCCGCCGTACGAGGATTGTAGAACGTATTGGGGTCTTTCGCCCATCCAGGATAAGGGCCGCCATGGGCAAACCGCACGCGCATCATAAACGGCTTTCCAATGGCTTTTTTCTTAAGAAGTTCTTTGCACTTTTGCGGGCCGGTGAATAACCGATGGGTGAAACCTACCATGAGTTTCTTTTTGGCACGACGCGCCGCATCGATCATAGCATCGGCTTCTTTCATTGTCGTTGCCATGGGCTTTTCGCAAAGGACATGACAACCCGCCTCCAACGCCGCAATCGCTGCGGGAGGATGAACCTTGTTCGGAGCGCACACACTGACGACGTCCAGACTCTCCACTTCCAGCATTCGCCGGTAGTCTTTATATCCCTTCATCTCTGGGAACTTTTCCAAAACCTCTTTGTGACGCTCTAGGGCGGGGTCTGCAAAAGCAACCAGCTCCACATTCCCACATTTCTTGTAGCCTGGCAAATGACAATGCTGCGCAATTGACCCTGCCCCAATGACACCCACACGAAACACTTTCGCTTTCTTCATCGCTCTCCCTTTCTTTCTAAAATTTAGAGATTTACGTTTCGTGAATTTCGAAAAAAATAACTACTGTGTGCGATATTTTTTAAGGTGTGTGGCTGCTTCAATTTTTCTAATCGATTTGAGCCTACTATTTTTGATCCTAATGGTCTCGCAATGGAATAATCGATTTTAAAACTCCTTTGCTTCTCTTCAGTTATACCTATTTGGGTGAGTGTCTAGCAACAGATGGGGTGTCAACCTTTGATGGCGCCGAGTTGGATACCGCGAACGAGGTGTTTTTGCACGGCGACGAAAAGGATGATGAGGGGGACGATATTCATGACGGACGCTGCCATGATGAGGTTAGTTTGGTTGCCGTAGTTGGAATCGAAGTAGAGCATTCCAATGGGTAACGTGCGAAGGTGCTCGCTTTTGATCAGCACGAGCGGCCAGAAGAAGCTGCCATAGTTTCCCATAAATGTGAAGATGGACAACACAATCAGACCCGGCCGGGATAGGGGTAGGATGATGTCGGAAAAGATTTGCCATTGGCTGGCGCCGTCGATGATGGCGGCTTCGTCCAAAGATGGTGGAATGGTGAGCATAAATTGGCGTAATAGGAATGTACCGAAGGCGCTGAATGCGGCCGGCACGATGAGACCCACGTAAGAATCCAGCAAACGTAATTTAACCATGAGGGCGAAGTTGGGGATCATGGTAACGACGCCGGGGATCATCATGGTGGCAAGGTAAAGTTTGAACACACTGTCGCGGCCAGGCCAATGAAGGCGCGAAAAGGCGTAGGCTGCCATGGCGCTGGTGAAACATTGGAGCAAGGTGACCCATGCGGCAACGAAGAGGCTGTTGAAGTAGTATCTCTTGAAGGAAATGTCCTTGGAATTCCAAACGTTGTGGTAATTTGTGCGGGCGTAATGGCTGTAGTAGCGAGCGAGGGAAAACTGGGTCTCTGCGAGGTACTCGAGGAAAGTATTTCGTAGGTTTGCAGAAACGCGTTGAAGCTCGACGTTTGGATCCCCCTGCGGCGGCAAACCGATTTTGGGATGTTCTCGAACGAACTTTTCCCACAGTTGTTGGACTTGTTCGGGTCCCAGCAGGTTCGTGTAGTATTGCAGTTTTTTTTCCCAGGAGCGAAGGGGAAATAAGGTATCTTTCTTCCCGATTTCCATTTGTTCGACGAAGCGGGCTTTTTGGGGGCGCTCCGGCAATGGACTTAGTTGCTCAATGGCGTCCAGCGGTTTGATGCTTGCGTTGAGCATCCAGAGAAACGGCAATAACATGGTAAGGGCGAGAAAACCTAGAAATAGATGGGATAAAAGGAAGCGTCCTTTGCGGAACCACCAGCCTCGGAAGTTGAACTGTTCTTGATTGGGATTAGTAATTGACATATCGGCTTCCAAACCGCCAGTTAAGCAAGGTTATGCCGAAAATGATGACGAAAAGCATCCAGGCCACTGCGGAAGCATAACCGAGCTGAAACTCTTCAAATGCTTTTGTGTAGATGTAATACGACAGGGTGGTTGTCGTACCAGCAGGGCCGCCCATGGTCATTACGCGAGCTTGTTCGAAGCCGCCCTGCAACCCGCCGATGAAACTCATCACCAGGATGAAAAAGGTGGTGGGGGCGAGTTGAGGCCATGTAACGTGTCGGAACTTTGCCCAGGTTCCGGCACCGTCGATTTCTGCTGCTTCGTAAAGCTCCGTGGGAATGTTGGATATTCCGGCGAGGTACAGGAGCATATTACCGCCGCCGACGGCAGTCCAAATGCCCATGATGATGATGGCGTCGCGAGCACCTATCCCGAACTGACTACGGGTGAATCCCAGGTTTTCCACGGCGAGTCCTAATATGTTCTTGGTGGAGCTGAGCCAACCGGGGAGCTGCGAGGGAGTCAAGCCAAACACGTATTGAAGGATGAGGTTGATGGGACCGAAGTCGGGGTTAAAAAGTTTTTTCCACAAGATAAACAAGGCGACTCCAGCCGTGAAGCTGGGGAGATAGAACAAGGTACGATAAACCACGACGCCCCGGATTTTTTGGCTAAGCAGCACAGCCAGCGCGAGAGAACCCCCGATGGCAACGGGCATCCCTAGCATTAGGTAGACGGTGTTTGCCGAATACAACCAGAAGTCGGGGTCGCGGAGGAGTTTGGTAAAGTTTTGCAAGCCGATGAACTGAAGGGGGATCGTGGCGGACAATGTCCAGTTGGTGAAGGCGGCAAAGAAGGAAAAAAGCACGGGCCCCGCGGTGAAAATGCAGAATCCGAGGAAGTTGGGTAAGAGGAAACACCAGGCTACGAGGGTGGTTTGGGTTTGGCGTTTCATCTTTTTTGCTCCCATGGCAATTTTGCCCCTGGTTCCCAGGCGGGTTCGGCACCTTTTTTCAATGCCGCGTAATATTGATCTCGAAGAACTCTATCGCGCGCTAAGTTTTCGATGATGGCTTCGTTAATCCGTTTTGTGGCGTCAACCATGGCGTCACGTGCACTTTTAAGATTTATCCGCAAAAGATCGGTTTGTTTCACTAAGATGCGGTCTACCACTTGGCCGTTCACATAGGGACTGATGATTTCTGCTTCGGCATTTTCGAGTGCCGTTCGCCATACGTCGTTATAATCTTCTTCGGGGTGTTTCGGATTATGCAGAAAGTCGTCGGTGTAATTAAATCGCACGATAGGACCCAAGGCATCTGCCTGGCGGTTAATCAAGGCAGACCATTCTGGGCTAAACAAGAACTTTACGAATGTGAGCGCCCCCTCGATGTTTTTGCCCGCTGCGTTGACAAGGGTGGACTTGCCGTACGCATAGTTCCGGCGGCTGCGGGTGCCATCGGGAAGTTTTAGCGCTGGGATACTTACGGCGCCGAGTTTGAGATGGGCATAACTTGGGTCGCGCAAAATACAGAGCCACCATCTACCGCCGATAGCCATGGCGCCGCGTTCGCCGGCAAACAAGGTGATGACTCCACTGCCCCAGCCCCCCATGCTTGCGAGTGCGGTCTCAGCCTGAGGCGTCGGCATGACTTCATATTTGTAAATGAGGTCTTGCATGAATTGCATGGCGGCGATGGCTTCGGGCTTATCGAGCACGCAACGGGTGCCTTCCGGGTTGAAGATACTTGCTCCGTGTTGGAACAAGCCGAGTTTCCAGTCCCAAAATCCGATGATTCCGTAACGGGTGATCTGGCCACGCGCGTTCCGTACCGTGAGACGCCGGCAAATGTCGATGCATTCTTCCCACGTCCAATCGTCCGATGGGTAGGGTACCCCGGCCTCGTCAAACATCCTTTTGTTGTACCAGATTGCCGGGGCTGCCGCATTGTTAAGAGCTCCGTATACTCGGTCTTCGTGTACCAGAATTGGGTGTAGAGAGGGCCAGGCTTCCTCGATGGACAAGTTCGCCGCGCGTAGTTCTTCCGTGATGTCTTTTGCCACTCCCGCGCGTACAAAGGTGGAAAGAGCGTATGGGTTGTAGCAGTCGAACACATCGGGTCCGACTCCCGCTAGGCTCTGTACGATGATTTTATCCATAGTGGAGTTTTGGGGGTCAAGACGTACCCGATATTCTGGATACAATCGGTTAAAGAGTCGTATTTGTTCTCGGCGGACTGGGTTGTCGTCGCTGCACCATATGAGTTCGATTTGAGGTTTTTCAGGATAGTCCTGGACGGTAAGCCGTCCATCTTTGTTTCGGTCGAGGTAGGAAAAGAGGGCGGTCATCTCTTTTTGGGTCAAATTTCCATCCAGGTCGTCGTCTGCGTTCTGGATTAGAAAGTTTATCTCCTCTTGGTTTTCCAGAGACTTTTCAGCGTCTTTCGCCGTCAGACTCATGTCCTTATCGGTGTCCACTTGGCAGAAAAACTCTTCCATGTTCTCATACGAAATGCTGCGTTCTGAATTGTTAGACGGAATATGTTGAAATAAAAAATCGAGACCTTGGACACGGGGGTCTTGAGTTTCAGGTCTCCAAGAGTACGCTACAAAAGAGAGTATCCCAAGAAAAACCAGCGCTATGACAAACAAGTACTTCACGGGATTTCTATACCATTTTCAAACGTTGATTAGAGCGCATTATATAGAACTGGCGTCGTTCTTTTACAGATCCAATACCTATCCAAAGTTCACAGAAGACAAAACGGCAAGATTTTACATATTTTGACCGGGCGGCGCAAATGTCATTACAAGTAAGTACTTTTAGGCTGCCTTTACAGAGGGGTCCTCTTGGCTTGGTTGTGTTTTAGGGAATAGAACCAGTGGGAGAATCCCCACGTGCAAGCTTTCTCCAAGTTGTGTTTTAGGGAATAGAACCAGTGGCAACAAGGGCCAAGAGTGGAGTCTTCCTGGCATGTCCACGATACTACCCGGTTGCCGTATTATGGGAGGCGATCCCCTTTGCCTATGACTCACCTGTGGACTGAAAACAGAGCAAGTTTCGCAGTTTGTGCTAATCCCCGTTTCGAGTTCAGCGCCTGAGGCAGAATAACCCAGGTTTCCAGTATTTGAAAAAAGACTGGACGCTGGTGACGCCAAACGAACCCACAGATCGCTCTAGGCATTCGGGGGGGCAATTCAAAATTTCAGGTAACTTGTTTCTTTACTGGTGTGGGGGGTAATATGCTTCAGAACATATCAGGGCGGTGCGGATAGAAAGGTAAAGGTCTATGACTAAATCGTTCATGCTATGGATGTTTGTCGCAGTTGTGTGTTTTTCTCTTTCGGCGGATGAGATCGCTATAGCAGGACGTCCAATTGTCGACCTGAACGAAAAGGCTATTGTAACCGTTCGTCTTTTAATTAAGACATCCTACTCAATTCCCGGATACGGCACGGAGCAGGAAGATGCTGTCTTGGAGCACACGGGGACAGTGCTTGATCCTTCGGGTTTGGTGGTGGTTTCTCTTAGTGCAACCGATCCTGCCGCGATGCTTCGAGAGATGTTTGAAGGGATGGGCGATGAGACGGAAGGTTTTGATTACCGTACGGAACTAGCTGACGTCAAGATCTTAGAGTGGGATGGTACCGAGATTCCCGCCCGCATTGTTCTGCGTGATAAAGATTTGGACTTGGCGTTTCTTCGCCCGATCGCGGCTTTGAAAGAACCTGTGTCGGCGTTAGACCTCACAAAGGTGGGCACTCCAGATAGGCTCGATCCGGTTCTGGTTCTATATCGAATGGGGAAAGTGGCAGGTCGGGCATGTGCTACCGTTTTGCAGCGAATCCAAGCGATTGCGAAAAAGCCCCGGGAACTCTATTTTTTGTCTGACGAAGCATCTGATCGTGGTTATGGGGATTTTCCTCCCTTTTTAGGGGGTCCTGCGTTTCTGCTAGACGGTTCGGTGGCAGGGATTGTGGTTTTGAAAAACTTACGCGGGAGCGCCAGCGGCGGGGAACCGGAATCCGCAATGATTGTGTTGCCTGCGGCACAAGTGGCGGAGATAGCGCGTCAAGCCCCCTCTGTTGAACAGGCAGAAAAGACCGAATCGGCAGCTGAACAAACAAAACCTACCGAGCCAAAAGCGTCCGGCGGCGAAGGAATTGTGCTGCAGCCAGACGGGAAGGTGGCGCGTCCAGAAGGCTCGAATCCTTGAATGTTCAAGGTTTGGGTCGAGTGATTCCTTTGCCTAGGGCAGGAAGGACGAAACGCGCAACGGGTTCTTTCAAATCGAAGACGGTAAATCCCCCTGTCTGCAGTTTTCTTGTCACTTGGATATTATTTACAAGGGTAATCGGGTCATTCTCATTCCGCCAGACACTCATGCCGATTCCCGGATAACACGCCGCTCTTCCTGCCCAGTCCTTTTGCAGACGCACCATGGATTCAAATAGGGGGGTATACGAGGTGTAAGTCATGGGACATACGAAATCGACATAGCCTTTTTCGCACCATTCCTTCCAGTCTTGTCCGACCTGATTACGGTGAATAGGCCAGTCGGGAAAAACGGCAGCGGAAATTTGCAATTTCGGGTTGATCTTACGTACTGCGGCGCTAATCTCCTTCACAGTCGCCGTGATGGTGTTGCGTCTGAATTCTAGCCATTGGGCGTTCCATCTCCCCGAGGTGTCTACCGCATTAGGCCAGTCTGTCACCGTCTGTCCGATGAAGGCTTCGAATTGTTTCTTACAAGTGTTGCAGAAACAAGTGTTGCTACTCTCAAAACGAACATAGTCCAAGTGGATTCCTTGAACATCATATTGGGACGCGATTTCTGTAGCTGCATCAATTTCCAGTTGACGGTTCGCTGGATGGGACGGGCATAGCCAATTCTTTAGCGTTTTACCGTCTCGACGCACTTGCAATCTGTTTTCCCGCTCGATACGTTCGAGAAACGCGGCTGGCACTTTTGTGCCCAGATTCCAGCAGACTTTCCAGACGTGACAGGCGACGCCATACTTTTTGCATGCCGAAAGGCACGCCACCAGTTGGTTTCCCCGCGTCTTCACTTCAGGCGATTCGGGCAACGTCTGACTGCGATAAAAGGCGCAACCTGCCCAAGCGAGGTTTGCCAAAAGGGTATTAAAACCGTTTTCTGCAAGGTTGCGAACCGTGGCGTCCCAACCCAATCCACCCGCACCGAAGGGACTATGGCACCAAAAGGCGCGGTGCTCTGATGGTGACGGTTCCAAGGTGGCTAGCCATGCCTCTAGGAGAGCGCGCCGGGACTCCAACAGCTCTTTATATGCCTCGGGATAGCCGCGAGATTGGACTGCTTTTTGGGCGGATGCTCTCATTTTTATTGCGAGCTCCAGACTTTTTTTCGCTTCAGGGTGGCGGCTAAGCGAGCCGGAGATAGCGCGGATCGCTTCGTCAAAAGAGGAGTATTCCGCGAGGATACTGGAGGATGTCATCTGGTATTGAACGGCAGTTTGTAGACTATCTGGCAGGAATCGCTCCGTGAGGTACAGGAGCAAGGGTGCCAAGCCGTGCTGGTCGCTGCTCGAAGGCAAAAATGCAGCTAATACGCCCATGTCGGAGACGGCAATTGCACATTTGCCGGTGGATTTCCCATCCCGGTCACACCACTCGGCGATCGGCTGACTTCCAGCGGCAAGAGGTTCGATTTGGCGGACTTCCCAAGGGGAACACATCATGGAGGCAGGAAGATAAGGTGATGTGAGTCCCTTCATCTGTAGCTGATTGAATTGCCCCTCGTATTGGGGGGATAGCTTTGCGCTCAGCCGCAGGTTCATCTCTTTGTCAAGCAAAGCAGGCAATTTGCCGAAGACGAGAATCTTACCGCTTTGGCGCAGAAACGTCTGCAGTACAGACAGGGCGGTTTCTGGCATGACCGGGTTACACGGCAAAACAACCAGCCGTATTCCACGGAGAGTTTTTGGAGAAAGGTCAAGATCACTGATTACTTTGGCTTGTAGCCCCATGGCAGCATACAGCGCATCGATTATGGCGGCATTTTCGAATGCGGCGCGCGCATCTCCCGGCGAGGTGTTGACGGCGGACTCGGCTCGGATTATAGCGATGGGCGTATTGGAGACGATGAGGGCGGGATCACACAAGAGAAAAGAAGCGTTCTTGTCGTCAGTACGCCATGCCGCTAGCCGCAACCCGTCGATTTTTCCCCAGCCTTGAGGAATCCCCTCGCACTGCGTTGCACTTTTCAAAAGACAAATGGTTGCACATCCGTTTTTATCGGGTTGGGTAGCGTCAGCGAACATATCTAACGTATACCAAGATTTTCCACTGCGGAAGTACGCGGTAATCGGGGGTATGGGAGAGGAGTCAGGTACATAGAATTTCAGTTGGATTCCTCTTGTTTCTGCTAGATCGCCATACAGTTTCAAGTCCCAAACGGCACGAGATGCATTTGTCTCTTGAAAGTCGGTAACGAAACGTAAAGCCTTTTGTCCTTGAAAGGTTGTCAAGGAGGGATGTGTAGCGCCTGGTTGGGAAGACCAATTCTCGAGCTCAAAAAAACCCTGAACAGGAACATACGACTCGGGCGATACAGATTTGTCGGCACGGCTCGAGAAACACACGAGGAGCGTGCATAGAAAAAACAGACATACTTTTTCCGTGTTTTTGAGGTTGTTGCGGTTGTAGCCGTTCGGAACCGATCTCAAAACACTCAGACTACTCCGTATTTTGACAGACTTAAGATCTCTTGCGAAGAGAAATCAATCGTCGGGTTGTAGTTGGGAAGCCGCTTGATTTGGGCGTGATACGCATCAAGGAACCAGTGCGGCATTGGATAGTAGAACTCTTCGAGTTCTGCAGGCGGTACGATCCAATTCCTTGCTCCGACCACCACAGGCGGCGCGTCAAGGTAATCGAATGCGATTTGGGCAGTTTTTGAAGCGACCGTGTGCAGGAAACTGCCGTTCTCACAGGCATCACTACCCAAAATAAGTTTGCCGGTCTTTTTGATCGACTGAATGAGTATTTCGTAATCGAACGGTACGAGACATCTCCCGTCGATGAGTTCTACGGAGATTCCAAACTCTTTCTCGAATCGTTGTACAGCTTCCCATGCGCGGTATAACGTGGCGCCGAACGTCAATATGGTAAGGTCTTTACCCTCTTTGATGATTTCCGGTATGCCTAGGGGAATGGTGTAGTACGTTGCTGGTACACCGTCCGGGTTGAAGATTTCAGTGACGTCGTAGAGGCGTTGGCTTTCGAAAAAGATAACCGGGTCACTGCCGCGTAAGGCAGATGCCATGAGTCCCTTCGCGGAATAAGGCGTTGCGGGGAAAACCACTTTCAAACCGGGCACAGCGGCACACAGGGCTGTCCAGTCTTGGGAATGTTGTGCGCCGTATTTGCTGCCGACGGAGACACGCACCACGACGGGCATCCGGCAGTAGCCGCCTGACATTGCCTGCCATTTAGGAAGCTGATTAAAGACTTCGTCGCCGGCGCGCCCCATGAAATCGCAGTACATCAATTCAACGACGGGTCGGCCTCCCTCGAGTGCAAAACCGACGGCGGTACCGATGATAGCTGCCTCTGAAATGGGCGAATTAAACAGCCGATGGTAAGGCAATGCCTCGGTCATGCCTCGGTAGACGGCAAAGGCACCGCCCCAATCCCGGTTTTCTTCACCGTAAGCCACAACACGGGAATCGTTATAAAAATGATGGATCAGGGCTTCGAAAATGGCGTCCCGGTAACTTACGGCTTTGGCTTCTTTGAGTACATTACCCGCGTCATCTATGCCTTTGCGTGACTTTTTGGCAATTTGTTTGACGCGCGGGTTTTCCTCCAAGGGCATGAGGACATCGTCTTTGCGCGCCAGCCCGGGGAGTTCTTTTTCCAACTCGTTTGAAAACATGAAGGTGTCAAGGGTGATATGCGCCCCGAGTTTCATCCGAGGTGAGATGGACAAATCGACGGCGAGTCGGCAGATGCGGGTTATTTTTTGTTTGGCGTATTCCCAAATGCCTTTTAGGTCGTCTTCGGAAGCGACACCGGCAGAAGTGAGCTTTGTGCCGAACTCGGTAATAGGGTCTACGCGCCGCCACATCTCGATCTCTTCGCGTTCCCGATAGGAGGATTGGTCGCTTGGGGAATGTCCCGTCTGCCGGTAGCAGATAACTTCAAGAAATACCGGACCGCGACCTTCTGCGATGACTTGTTTTTTGCGCCAATAGGCATCCGCCAGTGCGAGAGGATTATTGCCGTCGACACATTCCGCATGCATTTTTTCGGGATTCATTGCGGCACCGGCACGCGCCAGGCGGTCGAATCCCATGGTCTCTCCGATGGGTTGGCCTCCCATGCCATAAAAGTTGTTCATGAAATTAAATACAATGGGGAGACCGCCGCGGTATGGTTCACTCCACAAGTTGCGATATTGCCCCATGGTGGCAAACGCCATCGCTTCCCACACGGGACCACAACCGAGAGAAGCATCTCCGATATTTGCTACGACGATACCTTTTGCCTGCATAATCTTTTTGTACAAAGCGGCGCCGGTTGCGATGTCAGCGCTACCACCGACAATGGCATTATTGGGGTAGATCCCGAAAGGTGGGAAGAAGGCGTGCATGGAACCACCCATGCCTTTGTTGAAACCTGTCTCCCTGCCGAAGATTTCTGCAAGCAAACCATAGAGTAGAAAGTCAATAGCCAGTTCGGTGGTATCCGGTTTTGCTGCTCCTTTCCCGCCCTTGTCTGCCGGGAGTTTCAGTGTGGGAGTTGGGGATTTTTCGGATTCCACGACGCGTAGAATCATGCCATCAAAATACGTTTGCATGATTTCCTGAAGGCGCTGCGTGGAAAGCTTATGAATAGCACTTAAGCCTTTTGCGATGATTTCTCCGTGGCTTCGGTGACTGCCGAAGATATGGTCTTCCACGTCGAGATAGAAACATTCGCCGACGGCTGCACCTTCTTGACCAATCGACAAGTGCGCCGGTCCCGCGTGCCGGTATTCAATCCCTTCGTACACACCCAGTTTCTTGATCTGGTCCAACATGGTTTCGAATTCACGAATAAGTACCATGTCCCGGTATATACGAAGGCATGCGCCCGGGGTTATATGGGGATTGCTTTTCAGCTCTTCAGTGATCGATTTGTTGTACGTATTTACGGGAATGTTTCCCAGTTCGAGCATTTCAGATCGGCGCACCTCTTCGGGTACTACCATCAGACACTTTGTCATCGTTTTCACCTCGTACTTGCGGCCTATGAAACAGCGGAAGGTTTTACAGGGGGTAAGATCATGGTTGACACGAACACCGCCCTACTGCATGGACGTATTATAACCAAAACGGTGAGGGCTTTTCACCTTTCCATGCGGGACGGCAAGCGATTGTTTAAGCCCATCTGGGTTGAAGGGGGAGATGTCATCCTATAGACTTACGGGAAGGCGCTGCGTGGCATCACCGCTTTTGGTCAAACCCATTTCAAACGTCAAAAGGAGCATTTTCGTGCGTCTCGTCAATTTCTCCCTGTTTTTTCTCGGAAACGTCTGCGGTTCCGAGTTGTTTGTTTTGCCTGATAATTTCGACCCTGACGTTTATATGGTTGTGGAAGAGCGAGACGGACGGCGGGTCCATCACGTGTGGGACACGGCGGAGTTGGCAGAACAGGTTGTTGCACGGGGCAACCAAGACGACCTTGTTATTGCGGAGAAAATGATAGATGCCGTGTTGCGTTGCCAGGAGTCGCACCAGGAGAACCCCCATTATGGAAATTACTTTCGGACGTTGGAAAAACCGGTCGTGGAAGATCTCAATGCGGTTGCCTTTGTGCAGCGCGCTTTCCTTCCGATGGTGATTCAGCATGGTGATAGGTTGTCTGAGGCAACACGACAACGGCTATTCGAAAGTTTTCGATTAGGGTGCGGGGAGATCCGTAGGCTGGATGTGGCGCCGACGTACACGAACGTGACGAGCATGCATGTTCTGAGCGCGTGCCTAGGTGGCGAGTTGCTTGGCGACAAGGAACTGGCTCAATACGGTTATGAAAAGATGGCGCGCCTTGCGAAGATCACGGCTGAAAATGGCACCGTTTATGAGTATAACAGTCCCACCTATGTGGAGGTGACAGTGGACGCTTTGCAACGTCTTGCCTCTCTGGTTCGGGACGAGGAGACACGTGTTCGGGCGAAGACGATGCTGACGCAGCTCATGATTTCCACAGCGTTGCGGATCGATCGAAGAAGCGGTTACCTAACTGGTCCGCATAGCCGCGCCACCTTTAACCAGACGGTATGTGGGGGTCCGCCGGAAATCGCCCTGGTTCGGGAATGGGTTGAGAAGGCAGAGTCTCCGGACTGGCTACGGGTTGTTTTGGAACATCCGTTGCCCACAGGGGAAATGACGGAGACCGCCTATGCCCCTTGGAACATCGGCATGACCACGTATTTTTCCGACTCCTTCGTGTTTGGCACGGCTACCCGTGAGATAAGCCGTCAGACCAACGTATTTCTGGCGCATTTCTCTGTCCCGAAGGAACCGCGTCCCGGTGTGTTGTTCACAAGGTACCTGATCAATGACACCTGGTTCGGAGACCCCGACCATCCGGGAGAGCGCAAAAGCACACCTACCTTATCGGAGGCGGGTAAATACCTTGGCGTACAAGTCGGATGTCGTGCTATTGGTGTGTATGCCCCTCGCACGTTGGAGCACCCCGATAGTTTGGCGCCGGCGTCGCTTGCGCAATTTCGCAGTGCAAAGCTTGTCATGGTGTGGAAGCCCAAACGATACGTGCGCGAGGTGTGGTTGAACGAAGATCGCGTGACCTCATTCCCTGTGGAAGTGCCTAGGAACGCCGTCATCGTAGTTGGTATGGGCGACGCATGGACGGCTATACGTCCTTTTCGCGTGAGTGATCTGGGACACGATGCGCCCCTGCGCTTGATTGATACGGAGGATGAGATCGCACTGGAAATGTACAATTATCTAGGTGCAGAGAAGGTGTTTTGGGATTTAGAACGAAACAGCCGATTTTTCCGGGGAGCTCCACCATGCGCTTTCTATGCGGAATTGGCGGAACGTCGGGATTTCGAAGACGCGCCTTCATTTGCGCGCGCTGTGGCATCGGGGTGTTTCCGAGATGAACTTGCGCCGGCGGTGACCACATACCGCGACGCCGTTGTTGGTAAACGTCCCTGGACGCTGGAATGTAGTCGAGACGGAAAAACGCTAGGTTTGGAAGTTGATTTGGTCAAATGGAACTTGGAAAAACGATGGGATGAAAACGGTGAGATTCCGTGGCGGATGTGGGAGTCGCCTGTGGCACGCCAGAACGCATCGGGGCGCGTTCAGGTCGCTGATGCCGTTTTGACGTGTGGGGCATATCCGGCTTGGCTATACGCTAATCCCGAGAAAAGGCTTTGGGTTGCGGGTTATCATGGAGAACCCGCCCCGTTGGAACTCCGCACGTCTTCCGGCATTGTTCGGGTACCCCGGATGGGAACGGGCACGATAACCTGGCACGAAGACAACGTGCAGGTGGACGCAATCGCGTTGGAACAACCCATAGAAATTGACGCTGTGGGAGTTCGCATTGTTACGAATCCGTGAAAGATTACGGCATAATTTGCATAAGTTCACAAACCTTTGGCACTGCATCGAGGACGTAAACTAGGCTTGTACGACCGGTTGTCATTGCGAGGAGCGAGTCCCCGAAGCGACGAAGCAATCCCCTCAACCGCTTGGCGCAAGATGACATGGGGCATGGGTCGGGGTAATCTCCGGATACCTAAGGGGATTGCCACGTCGCCCCTTCGGGGCTCCTCGCAATGACAACGGGGGACGGCTTTCTTTCCCCTGCGCAGGGTTCGGCCCTCCTGTGTCCCCCCCGCATGCGGGGGACTAGGCGGGGCATAGATCGATCAAATCTGCCTATGACGCTCTGCGTCAGTGCCTTCCTCTCAAAAGCCTTCATGGAAAATCCTCTCTTCAATTGCTCATCCAAAATAACAAAAAGCGCCAAAGGTACTGGACGCATATATAATTTAGAATATACTAAGTGTTTTGGAGTATATTTGCTAGGTTGTCGAGTAGCGAGGTCTGTGTCCATTGGGTTTGGTTTTTCCATGGTATAAGCCGCATGAACTTGGGAGGTTAGTTTCAATGAAAACGGTGCGTGTGCTTCGTGTTTTCGCGATTTATTTACTAGTTCTTGGAGTCGTATGGGGAGGATGTAGGCAATCGCAGCCTCCCGCGTCACAGCAGCCCCCTGCTCAGCAGTCTTCGACGGTGCAACCTACGGAACAGCCCCAGTCGGGGATAAAGGAAATCTCGCAGACGGCTCAAGAGAGTGAGCAGAAGATAGCGCAGGCGGAGAAAACCGAGGCTCCCCAACCAGAAACCGTTGCGACGCTTCCGCCGGACCATTGGCTAGTCGGTACGAGTGATGCCCCGGATATGGTGCCGGCGACCATTGCCGAAGATGCGCCACGAGAACTGATTGCGGAATATGGTCCTGCCTATCTTGAACGGATTGGCTCCGACCGAGTTCTGCATCTAAAAGGAAGTTACTATGACATGGGGTTCCAGCATGGTACCCTTTTGAAAGATGAAATTCGGGAAGCGGCAAAGATGGTGGAGACGATAGGCCAGTTTGCTTGGAAGGGTGAGTACGGCAAGAGTATCCGCGAGGCATGGGAACGGACGAGCCCCTTTATCCCTGAGAAATACAAAGAAGAAATTCGCGGTATGGCAGACGCCACGGGTTTGACTCAGGTAGAAGTGGAAAACTTCACGATTTTCCCAGAGCTCTTCCATTGTAGCGGTTTTGCGGTTTGGGGCAAAGCCACGGCGGACGGTTCGCTGTACCATGGGCGCGTTTTGGATTATATGAGGGATGCGGGTTTGGACAAATTTGCCGTATTGATCATATCCGAGCCGGATGGGGCGAATGCCTGGGTAAACGTAGGATACGCGGGAATGATTGGAAGCGTAACCGGGATGAACGTACAACACGTGGGTATCGGTGAGATGGGCGGACGAGGTGAAGGCAAATGGGACGGCATGCCAATGACGTTGCTCGTGCGGGAATGTCTTGAAATGGCAAACACCCTGGAGGAAGTGCGCCGGATCATGGAGACGACGCCGCGTACGTGCGAGTATTATTACGTCATCAGCGATTCGAAAGCCGACAATGGACGAGGTTCGGCACTCGGTGTAGCGGCTGTCCCCGAGAAGATCGAGTTTATAGGCCCGAATCAATCCCATCCATTGCTGCCGAGGGCGATCGAAGACGCCGTGTTGATGTCGGCAGATGACCGGTACACGTGTTTGGCAAACCGTGTGGAAAAGATGTACGGCAAGATTACGCCACAAATTGCGCTTGACTTGATGGCACGGGGCGTTGCCATGAAGAGTAACATGCACAATGCCTTGTTCAAGCCTGCGACGTTGGAATTGTGGGTAGCACATTCGACCATCAAGAGCCCGGCAGCCAATCGCCCGTATCGTGCGTATGATCTTAAGAAGTTGATGGCGGAACGCCCGGGAAAAGATTAAGCATCTAATTAACTAGTTATCAAGGCTTGCAATATTGCTATAAAGCGTAAAGGAACGGGGAGAGAATCCCCGAAGAGCCTGTTGCCAAGATAAGAAACCCTAAGAAGAGCAAGGCAAATATGATCGGGGCTAACCAGTAACGTTTTTTCGCTCGGAGGAATTGCCAGAGTTCGGTGACGATATTGGGGTCTTTTGGGGTAGAGTTAAGGTCTGTCTTCATCTTAGGGTAGCTTTTCTTCTTTCTTAAGTTGGTGAAAGAACATCATCTTGTTAAATATACCCACATGTCATTACAAAAACAGGTCGGTCACTCGTCTAACTAAGTTTGATAACGCACGTATCACGAAGTCCACCGCGTCCTGAATAACTTCCGCCATCACGTGTTCCCTTGATGTACCGAATGGGTCGGTGTTGAAAAGCCTTCTTTAACTGTTTACAATCCAGACTAAAAAGCGTTTCAAAATATTCACAGATGGAGGAGTCGGTCATGAGAATTGCGCTGTTTACACTTTTCGCTGTACTACCGGCTGGGTTGAGTATCGCGGCAGAGGTCTGGTTGCATTCAGACGAATACAGTCAGCTTCATGTTGTAATGACAACTGATGCCCCCGCGTATGAGCAGGAAGCAGCTGGGGAGTTCATTTCATATTGGGAGAAGTGTACGGGGTATAAGCCTGATATCCTGGAGGTACCGGGAGAGGGGGTCAACGTGTATGTCGGATTGCATCGTTTGCCGGCGGAGGTGCGCGAGCAACTGGATGTGGCGTCTCTGGAACCGGACGGCGTTGTCATCAAGACGTATGATTCTCTGGAGGGGAGTGGGAAATCCCTAGTAATAGCGGGTGCGGGGGACCGAGGCACACGCAACGCGGTCTACGAATTTTTTGAACGGTACATCGGCGTGCGTTGGTTGTCGGAAGGGGTTATTTTCATTCCGCGCTCGCCGGGTCAAGGGTCTTCGGAATCGACAAAGCCTTGGGAACGGGAGATGCCATCCGCGCTACCTGCGATAGACTTTCGTTATCGCTCTCCGTTCACATACCGTTGGACAACGACGCCGAACGCCAAAGAGCTTCGGTTGACGCAGTATCCTGATTTTGGCTTGTTTGTTCACACGATATATTACCTATTACCTCCGGATGAGTATTTCCCAAAACATCCCGAATATTTTTCAGAAATTGATGGGAAACGCGTTGCACCGGTCGGGCTTGATTGGGGCCGTTATCTTTATGACGAAGATTTTCGGGAAAAACACCGCGGGGATATGAGTCAGTTTTGCTTTAGCAACCCGGAGCTGCCGGAGGTGGTGGCGGAAAATCTCCTGAAGCGTATACGTGAGAATCCCAAGCCACTCATTTGGAGTGTTTCTCAAATGGATTGGGACAATTATTGTCAGTGTGCCGCATGCAAACAACTCGAAGAGGCAGAAGGCACGCCCATGGCGCCTTTATTGGTTTTCGTGAATAAAGTGGCGGAGATTGTCGAACACGAGTTTCCTGACCACTACATTGAGACCCTTGCCTATACCTGGTCTCGGCGGGCGCCAAAGACCCTTAAGCCGAGACATAATGTAATTATTCGGCTATGTTCGATTGAGTGTGATTTCGGACGTCCTTTGGATGACCCCAATGCACCGAACAATGTTCCGTTTGCTCGTGACATTCGGGAATGGTCTCAAATCGCCAACCAACTCTATATTTGGGACTATACGGTCAATTTCAGGCATTACTTTTTGCCTCATCCTAACTTGCGAGTGCTTCAGCCGAATCTGCGGTTTTTCGCGCAGCATAATGTGCGTGGGGTTTTTGAGCAGGGGATGAGTGCCCCTTGGGTGGAGTTGGGTCACCTTCGGCCGTATTTGTTGGCGCGCCTTCTGTGGAATCCTGATGTAGACGTGCCCGCGATACAAGATGAGTTCATTGATCTATTCTATCAAGAAGCCGCTCCAGCCATGAAGAAGTATGTGGAACTGATCCACAACACGCTTGCGGAGTCGGGAGTTATGATGAATACGTTTGATGAGGGGGAATGGATTACGCAGGAGTTCTTGGCAGAGGCTCGGCGTCTCTTGGATGAAGGGATATCGGCAGCCCGTTCCGAAGAGATCAAAAAGCGCGTGGCCTATGAAAAGTTGGCGGTGGAGTATGCGTCACTTGTCGCTCCCTGTCAAAAAAGCAGTGTGGAGGGTGACTCCTTTGTGTTTAGATACCCTGAGAGTCTGACGCCTACGGAATATGTGGAGTTGGCAAAGTCCTTCGGGGTGCCTAATTTTTCCGAGACGAAAAAACTGGAAGAATTGCCCAAATACGTGAAGGCTCGTCCAGGACAGTTGGTTTCATATCCCATAAAAAAGATCCGAAACGAGCGTTACGAAATGTGGGTGGTGCCTGAATGGCAGGGTTCCGCTATCCGGTGGCGCGACAACGAATTGGATGCGGAACTCTTGTCGGGCTACCGTGCTCGATTCGGTCGGCCGCGGACATGGCAGGATTGGGATAGTCGACAACAACCTGCTGCAGAAACCTATACGGTTGATGCCCTGGACGATCACACGATTACCTTGTCTGCCGTTACCGAAACTGGACTACAATTTCGGCGGACGATGTCTCTTCCACCGGGTTCTGACCATCTAATCGTTGAACTGGAAATGAAGAATCCCACTGAAGAACCCATAACGACTTTGGTAAAACAGCATCCGGAGTTGTATACGCAGGGCGACGAACAACCGGAAATTTGCGGTCTGACACCGGACGGCTGGGAACCAATCAGTAAGACACCTGAAGGTATTTGGGAGAAAATTGGCGGTGCCGTTATACCAGCAGCCAATTACCGGGCGTTGGCGTGTTACCTACCGGAGAAACATCTGACAATCGTATGTGCGTTTGAACCGCTACCTGACGCGCAGTTGTTATGGTTCGTGAACGTATCTCCTCAAGCACAACATGTAAATCTCGAGTTACTTCCGCCGCCGAAGCCGCTTGCTCCTGGGGAATCGGTAGTTTTGCGAGGAGAGTTCTACGCAACGAGGCAAAAACTCTGGGAATGATTTCGCGAGGCGCCGTCGGCCGGTTGTCGTTTTGATTTGACCTCCGTTAATAAAAGGGCTATCTTTGCCTAAAATGAAACGGAGGTAAGGCGACGATGAATAAGTTTCTCGTATTTCTTGCAACATGTTTTGCAGCCGGGCCTGTTTTCTTCTGTGCGGCGGAAGAAAGCGTCTCACTGGGGTGGGATGCGTGGGCGCCTTTATCGGGTGAATGGCGTCTGGACAACGGCGAAATCGTTGGACGGACGGCTGCGGAAATGGGTTGGTTGCGCACCAAGTCGGAATTTGCCGATTTCGAGCTTTCGTTAGAATTTCAGACACCCAATCCGTGCAACGGCGGTGTTCAGTTTCGGGGACATTGGTTACCGATGCTGCCAGCCCAGGAGGGTGTGAAGGCGGAAGATTTGCCGCGGCGCATGTACGGATATCAAGCGAATATTGACACGACCCATCCCGAGCAAACCGGCGCGGTTATGGTAGAACATGGCGTGGAACCGCTCTGCTATGCTTCTCCCGAAGCCCAAAAGACCGTCAAAGCCGACGACTGGAATCTTCTGTTTGTTCGTGCGGTGGGTCCTATCATAGAAGTGGCGGTGAATGGGGTTCCGGCGGCTCGGGTATATGATGAACGGTTTCTTCAAGGCCTTGTGGCGTTGCAGGTGCAAGCCGTTGACCAGGTTCCCGCCGAGGTGAGGTACCGCAACGTCAAGATTCGCGATTTGGGAAGAACAGGCGAATGGGTATCTCTGTTTAATGGCAAGGACCTGTCGGGTTGGAAGAATTGGGGGAGTGAAGAGTTTTCGGTGGAGGACGGCGCGATCATAGGACGCAGTGGTCCGAAAAAGTCGGAAGGTTACCTTTGCACGGAGGCTAGCTGGAAAGATTTTCGGGCTCGGGGCCGTTTCAAAATGTTGGGTGAGGGTAACTTCGGCTTGTTCTATCATGCTTCGATCGCGTTGCGCGAAGATGGGTTTCCCGTCATCACCGGCGTGCAGGGCGAAGTGGAGCCTTCTTGGCCCGGGTCGACTGGTTGGCACTATGAGAGCTACCGACGGGGCTGGATCGTGAAGCCGGATACGCAACAATTGGGTGCATGGGCGTTGCGTCCTGGCGAATGGAATGAGATTGAGATTCGTGCGGTGGGCAATCGGATCACGACGTGGGTGAACGGTATTCAAACGGTGGATTTTTATGACAATCGTCACCAAGTGTTCGAGGGAGGTCTTGCCCTTCAGTTGCATGCTGGTGGCGTGGATGGAATTGCTTGGAAAGACTTGTTTGTGCAGGATCTCTCTATCCGGGATAAGTAGACCCGGGGGACGCTACGTGCTGGAGTTGCTGGCGGTTTCCGCGAGCGCTTTGGCGAGTTCATACAACATATTCTCCGAGCTGATATAGCCCGTAAGCCCGACAGAGTGGCCTTGTTTTCCCAGCTGGGGGTCTTTGCCTCCGTAGATAAAGATAGGTAACTTATCAAAATCGTTCGTTTGACGAACCAGGCGGCAGATTTCGAGGGGCGGTAAGTCTTTGAGGTTGTAGTTAAGCAAGAGGGCGCGGGGCGGTAGCATTTTTAGGCGGAAGAAGGCGTCTACGATACTCTTCGCGGAAATCACCTCGTAGCCTTTGGGTTGCAATGCGGCGCGAATGACGTCCACCACGGCGTCATCTTTTTCGATCAGTAATAGGCGGACTTTCGAGTTATCGGCTTGACGTAGCCGTTCCAATGTGGACGACACGTAAAACCCACTGCTTGTCTGAGCCGCTTTTTCCTCGGGGGCAAATTCGCAACCCATCGAAATGTGTTCGGCCATCTTTCGGACGTTCCGCACATATGCTTTGACGTCCTCCAGCCAGGTAGCGTCGGGTAAGGCAAAACTGAGCCGAATCGTGTCTCCGGGTTCGGAATAGAAATCGGCTAGCAGCCGGCAGCCCCCCGCACTAATGTCCACGATTTCGCAATTCTTTTCTAACTGGTCATCGAAAATGACCTTTCCCGCAATTTTTGTGGGAACTCGCTCAAATCTACGCACGGTGACACATTCAAACTTTTTCGGCCAGGCGAGCTGAAGGTAAGGATTTTCAATGCTCGCGTTGACGCTGATGACGGGGGCGTCAAAGCCACAAGCTCGGCCTTCTGAGAAAAAGCGCAAAACACACTCCATGTCTTTCTTTATGGGGATGTAACGAGACGAAACGATGGGCAGATCCAACGTGACAAAGGCGTCTTTCCGCCATCCGCGAATGCTCGTGATATACCGATGGAAAGGGTCAGCACGACCGGCTACGTGAATGACAGCAACCAATCCCACCGACAGGAATTCGGATATGTCCGGCTGGTTATTCATTCGGATCCGTTCCCCCGCACATCTCCCTTTTCATGACATCCAAACCTATACGTTATCATACAACGATCTGCGAGAAAGGGCAAGTCTGTGTATAACTCCAGTAGCTTTGGCGCTGTTTGTTATGTTGGATGAGCAATTGAAGATAGGATTTTCAATGAAGGTTATTAAGACAAAGGCACTGACGCGTAACGTCATAGGTAGGTTTGATCTATCTTTGCCCCCTAGTCCCCCCGCACGCGGGGGACATAGGGGGACTAAACCCTGCGCAGGGGATAGAAAGCCGTCCCCCGTTGTCATTGCGAGGAGCCCCGAAGGGGCGACGTGGCAATCCCCTTAGGTATCCGGACATAACCCCGACCCATGCCCCATGTCATCTTGCGCTATGCGGTTGAGGGGATTGCTTCGTCGCTTCGGGGACTCGCTCCTCGCAATGACACCGGGCGTGCAAGCTTAGTCTACGTCCCCGATGCAGTGCCAAAGGTTTGTGAACTTATGCACGCGTCGTGCCAGTCGGCACTCCTCTCAATGACAAGGGTGCGGCACAAGGCAAGAAGTGAGGAGATCCAACAGCCTCGGCTCGCTGTGTCGTTTCTTTGTTTGTCAGCAAAACAGCGGCTTAAGAAAGAATCACGTCAGCCAATAAGCTTTTCGTAGAGGAAGTCGTAAGCGCGCCTGCCGCTGATCTGATGTCTGCCTTCGAAATAATCGGCTTCGATATTCCCATCTGCGCCAAATATCTGGTAGATTCTTTCGGCGTTTTTGACGGCTCCTCGTACTGCCTTTTGAGGGAAAATAGAATCGTGGTTTCCGGACTCGACTAACATCGGGCGTGGTGCGATGAGCCCCGCAAGGTTGAACATTTCGCCGAAGACGTGCAGGTTGGGGACGTAATTGCAGGCACAATGCGTCATGGCAAAAATAGAGTCACGGAAAGTGCAAAAATAGCCACTGACCACACAGGCACGAATTCGGGTGTCCACGCAGGTGGAGAATAGGGTGTGCATTCCACCTCCGGAAATGCCCATAGCGCCCAAACGTGAAACATCCAAATCTCTTCGTGTTTCGAGGTAATCCACGAGTTTCAAGCCATCGTGGATGCGGAGCCCCAGGGCGCTTGTCCCGAGATGGAGGGCCAGTTGGGCGGTATGGGTGCAGGTGCTGGGAGCGCTTTGCCCGGGTTTCACGTGAAAGTCAGTCTGTCGCTCACCGAAACAGGAGATCTCCGGCGCAGCCACTGCGAACCCTTTTTTACAAAGCATGACACCAAAATGTTTTTGATATCCGTCCGGATTCTGTCGTTCCGAGCCATCTTCCCACAGTCCGACAATGTCTTTCACCCCATACCCATGGCCGTGAAATGCCAAGACAACCGGCAAGGGGCGGTCTGCCTTTTTGGGTAACAATAAATACACCGGCATGAGAGTATAGGCAGAGGTACGCAGGAGGATTTTTTCACGGACGTAGTCTCCCTTGTCGACGGTTTCAATGCGTTTTGGGGATAAAGGCGCTTTGGGAAGTATGCCAAGTCCCAGCGTTTTTTCGAGCGTGTTGCGAGCCGCGATCTGCCACTTTTCGGCCTCTTTTTTTGTGCGTGCGGTGAAGCGGAGCGGTGCCTTGTCCGGTTGGTAGAGTTTCCATAAGGCATAGGCAGGTTGAAGTTCTTTAATTTTGCTGGAATCCAATAGTTTGCTTGACATACTCACCCCTCTTTTTTAACTGGTATCCATGATCCACCGCGTTTATTATAGACCTGAGTAATAAGTGGCGCAACGACAGAATTCGATTTGATTTGCTTGGATGGGCAATGGTGGGACTGATTTGCTTTTTGGAGTTCTTGCTTGTTTGTAGCGAAAAGAAGGGGACAAGGCTCTGTTGCACGAGGTTGATGCTAACGGTAGGTAACGTGCAACAGGCAAGTGAGTTTTTCTGACAGCCCCGAAGTTTGCGTGGGGTTTGAGGGGAGTCTTCGGCAGGGGTTAAGAATTCAGAAAGAACAGGGTGAGGCATCAGGATGAGAAAGGGTTTTGACAACATGGAATCTTTCGGAATAGAGTGACAATCTATCTTTTTGCGCGAATCAAGGGCTATACTTTTATGCATCGTGGCCACAATCGATTGGGAACTCGGCGCAGAGGCGCCTTAACAGAAAGGGGTTGGCAAATGAGTAGATTCAGTACATTGATGGTGGTCTTTGGTTTGGTAACTGTCCTGTGTGTTTTACCGAGTTGTAACACATGTCCCTTGAAAATGAGTAAGGCACCGGCAGCGACAAATGTTCGGCTCCCGGCATTGTTTACTGACAATATGGTGCTTCAGCGGGATATGAAGGTTCCTGTTTGGGGCTGGGCGGATCCGTCCGGAAAGGTTACAGTAGAACTTGGAAAACAGCGTGTGGCTTGTCTTGTAGGTGAAGATGGGAAATGGGTGGTACATTTGCGCCCGATGCCTGCAGGCGGACCATACGAGTTGAAAGTAATTGGTGCAGAGACCATTACATTGAAAGATGTCTTGATAGGCGATGTATGGATATGTTCCGGTCAATCAAACATGCAGTGGCCGGTGAAGTTCGGGGATGCGGGGGTTCTGAATAGGGACGAGGAAGTCGCAAATGCGAATTATCCAAACATTCGGTTGTTTTCTGTGCCTCTGAAACGGGCTTTTGAGCCAAAAGAAAATTTGGAAGGTGCGGAGCCTTGGAAAGTGTGCAGTCCTGAAACGGTGGGGCCGTTTTCTGCTGTGGCGTATTTCTTTGGGAGGGAGTTGCATAAGCATTTGAACGTGCCGATTGGCTTAATTCAGACGGCATGGGGCGGCACGGTGGCAGAGGCTTGGACGAGCGAAGCGAGCCTTCGGACTATTCCTGATTTCGTTCCCCAAATTGATAAGCTGAAGGAAGAAGTCCGCCAAGGCGAGGCGCGAATCCAGCAGGTAACACAACAATATCAGGAGCAATTCAAGGCTTGGTTTCAAACCCTTGATGAAAAAGATCCTGGCTATGCGAATGGCCAAGCCGTTTGGGCAAGTGCTAAGTTGAAGACGGCCGACTGGGCAAAGGTCACAATTCCTGACTCTTCCTGTTTTAAGGACTTCGATGGAACCGGTTGGTTCCGTAAGACCGTGACGATTCCGACGGCATGGGCTGGTAAATCGTTGACGCTTTCATTGGGTCCGATAAACGACCTGGACAGGGTCTGGTTCAATGGGGTGCAGGTGGGTGAGACGACCTACGGTACACCCTGGCGGAATCCGCGTGTGTATGGAGTTCCGGCGGAGCTGGTGAAGCCGGGTAATGCGGTCATTACGGTTCGTGTGCTGGACATAGGTGGTTCGGGGGGCTTGTTGGGGAAAGCGGAGCAATTGACCCTGTCCGTTGCAGGTGGCGAGAGCATTTCACTTGCGGGGGAATGGTTGTATCATGCGGGCTTGGATCTAAAGACTGTTCCACCGCTACCGCAGCGGCCTGCTCTTATTGAGAACAACCCGAATTTGCCCAGCGTTCTTTACAATGCGATGATTGCGCCCTTAATTCCGTACGGTATCCGTGGAGCGATCTGGTATCAAGGGGAATCGAATGCGAACAGGGCTTACCAGTATCGCACGCTATTCCCCACTTTGATCACGGATTGGCGGAAACAATGGGGACAAGGTGACTTCCCGTTTTTGTTTGTACAGCTGGCGAACTTCCAAGAGGTGAAACCGGAACCTGGTGACGATGCGTGGGCGGAATTGCGCGAAGCTCAGACGATGACATTGTCGTTGCCGAATACGGGTATGGCGGTAACGATTGATATTGGTGAAGCGAACGATATTCACCCCCAGAACAAACAAGATGTGGGTAAGAGGTTAGCGCTTGCGGCACGACATGTTGCGTATGGGGAAGAATTAGATTATTCAGGTCCGCTGTACAAATCGATGCAGGTTGAGGGCAGTTCCATTCGTTTATATTTTGACCATGTGGACGGAGGGTTGACGACACCCAATGGCGAGCCGTTAAAGGGGTTCGCCATAGCGGGCGAAGACAAGAAATTCGTTTGGGCAGATGCGAAGATCGATGGTGACACGGTGGTAGTGAGCAGCCCGAGTGTTCCCAATCCCGTGGCGGTTCGTTATGCTTGGGCGATCAATCCTGTCTGCAATTTGTACAACCGCGCCGGGTTGCCGGCATCGCCGTTCCGCACGGACTCTTGGCCCGGGATTACGGTAAACAACAAATAACAAGATTGCCCCTGCTTTGGGGAATTATGGAAGTGGCTCGGCGGAGGATTTCGTCGTATGTTGCGAGCACCGTTTGCGAGTGAACGCATCCAGATGGTGGATGCTGTGACCGGTGTCAAGGTTATTCAGCTTACAAGCTTTCCTTCGCCGAGCGCCCATTTTCTCTATGACTGGCCGAGCATCACGCCCGACAATCGGCGGGTGGTCTTTTTCTGCCAACGTTATGCCGGACGGGGAGCGCCGTGGGATATTTTCCGGTGCGACGCAGATGGGCTCAACCTTTATCAGTTGACGGAACGTCAAGACAGGGAAGCCCGTTTCGGTTACTATGGCACGCCACCGGCTATTCTTTCTTTGGACGGCAAGGTCATCTACGTGGTCTGGGATACGCTCCTATGCCAAGTTGATGTGGAGACGGGTGATATAGAAGAGCTCCTTTCGCTTGACCGCTATTGTTCGGAACAATGCATGCCTGGGCGGCTGCATCTTGCCGGCAAACAGCGAATACTGTACATTGATCGTCCTGGTCCGCCTTATCGGCCTCTTCGCGTCGATTTGTCTTCGGGGGAAGTTACGGAATTGGAGTTTGATGGGTTTCTCTTTGGTTGCATTCAAGAAGGTCCGAGGCTCGTCATTTTCAAGTGCAAAATAGAGTGGACGTACGGGGATGATCGTCAAGGGGTGCGTCGTATTATCAACGCGGGCGAAGAGTACGGGTTGTGGAGTGTTCGTGACGACGGGACAGACGAGCAATTCATCTGTCCGTCCATGTTCGCTCATGCCACGGTGCTAGGCTGTACCTCGAAGATTCAAGGTTGCGGCAGACCACCCGAGCATTGCATATGGTTGGCGGAAGCGGGGAAACCACCTGAGCGCTTAGTACAGGGACCTTATTTTTGGCATTCCGGCGCGTCGTTTGATGGAGAGTGGATTGTGTCGGATACCAATTGGCCTGACGAAGGTCTGCAACTGATTCATGTGCCGACAAGACGTTTCCGCACTTTATGCTATGCGCACGCAACACAAGACCATGTTCATTTTGGGCATCCGCATCCGACTGTAAGTCACGACGGGCGACTTGTGTTGTTCCGGTCGGACCGTACTGGGGTGCCTCAGTTGTATCTTGTGCACATCACGGAGGAGTTTCGGGAAAGGGTCAAATCCGGGGAACTTTCCGGGTATGACAAACGGCTGTGATCGTGCGTAATTCCTACTATCTCACGGTACGGAGTCGGCGGGGTTGATGCAATTCCTCCTCTTCGTCCTCGCTGGAGTTGGTGCCGCCATATCCATATTCTTTTAGTTTGTTTCGAAGGGTACGGACGCTAATTCCCAATATTTCCGCCGCACGTGTACGATTTTGGTTGCAGCGTTCTAACGTTCGTAAGATGACTTGTTTTTCGATTTCGGCGAAATTGGTACCCACGGGAATAAGAATGTATTTTTCCAATTGCTTGGGGGGAATGTATTCATCTAGGGCGAAGTGGTCGGGCGTTAGCACCTGTTCCGTAGTAAGGACGACGGCGCGTTCGATCACATTCTGAAGTTCACGGACATTTCCAGGCCAGTCGTAGGCTTGAAACAACTTACGGGTTTCCTCCGCAAATTTCAGTTTGGGGCGGCCGTTTTCTTGGGCGAAACGTTTCAGGAAGTACTCCATAAGCAAGGGAATATCTTCTTTGCGTTCGCGCAGAGGCGGTAAATAGATGGGAATGACATTGAGTCGGAAGAACAGGTCTTGTCGAAACTTTTGTTCCGCGACAGCTTGTTCGAGATTGCGATTGGACGTGCAGATGATTCGGGTATCCACTTGGATGGTTTTGGTTCCGCCGACGCGTTCGAACTCTCGTTCTTGCAGGGCGCGCAAAAGTTTGGGTTGGAGTTCCAAAGAGATTTCACTGATTTCATCTAAGAGAAGGGTTCCTTCATGTGCCAGTTCGAACCGCCCGATTTTTCGGTCGTGAGCGCCGGTGAAGGAGCCTTTTTCGTGACCGAAAAGTTCGCTTTCGAGCAAGCCGGCGGATAGTGCGGCACAGTTGACTTTAATGAACGGTTTCGTGGCTCGATTACTGGTGTAATGTATGGCACGAGCCACGAGTTCTTTGCCAGTGCCGCTTTCTCCGCGAATAAGAACCGTAGAGCGGGTGTTCGCCACTTTCTTGATTTGTTCGTATACCTCGCGCATGGCGCCGCTCTCACCTACCATGGCATGAAAGTCGAAAGGTTGATTGACGGTGGCGCGGAGGTAGAGATTCTCTTGTGCGAGACGTTGGTGCTCGATGACTCTTGTCACGGTGACTTCCAGCGTCTCCGGCGAAAAAGGTTTCATGATATAGTCGACGGCACCTTCTTTTAATGCCGCGACGGCGGTCTCAACCGTTGCGTATGCTGTCATCATGATGCACTGGGTTTGGCGGCTTTCTTTTTGGATGAACCGGAGCACCTCGAAACCGTCGACCGGCGCCATTTTCAGGTCCGTCAACACGAGGTCGTAGGCTGTCTTGCGGATGGCTTCGATGCCTTGTTGCCCACTTTCGGCGGTGTCAACGTCGTGACCCGCACGGACAAGAGTTTCCTGCACATATTCTCTCATGAGTGCGTCATCATCAATAACTAAAATCCTTGCGCGTACCATGGTTTACTCCGTTTTGGGTATACAAACGCAGAATGTGGAGCCCTCACCGGGTTTGCTTGTCACGCTCAAGGTACCGCTGTGGGCTTCCACGATCTTTGCCGCTACGGCGAGTCCTAATCCTGTCCCTTTTTCCTTTGTCGTGAAAAAAGGGGAAAACACACGTTCCATTTGTTCGGGCGTCATGCCGCACCCGGTGTCAGCGAATAAAATACGGACATGTTGGGTGTCGACTTCGGCGTAAATACGTATTTCTCCCGCTTGGGATATGCTTTCGACGGCGTTTAGCAAAATATTGAGAAAGACTTGGCGCAACCGATCGGGGTCCGCCATGATGTGAAGATCACGCGGTACTTCGTTTGTAATCTGGATGGGTCTGCTGTTTAGTTCGATGAATCCCGTTGCCGCATCAACCTGATCGGCGCAATTTGTCCAGCGGAGACGCAGTTGAACGGGGCGCGTATACTCCAGCAATCCTTCGACGAGGCGTTCCAAATCGCGTGTGCCTTGTAGAATCTTTTCCACGAGCCGTAGCCGCGGCTCATCCATTTTGAGGTCGCGCGCGAGCAGCGAAGCGAAGCCGGAGATACCGCCGAGGGGATTACGGATTTCGTGAGCGACGATGGCAGCCATTTCTCCTATTGCGGCGAGTCGTTCCTTGCGCCGCATTCTCGAACGCAGTTCACGAATTTCGGTGAGGTCTTGGAATACCTTGACCGTGCCGATTCGCCGTCCCTCGCGGTCAGACAGAGAGGAGTCCCGTTCGCTGACGGTAACAGTTTTGTCATCTTTTGTCCTGAGTTCCATGATATGTCTTCCAGCAGGAACAGCAAATTCACGTCGGAATATGTCTCGAAAGGGACGGCCCATAACGTCCTCGGGTGGGAAACCGAGAATTTGAGAGGCTGCTTGATTGAACGCCGTAATACGTCCGGAATTATCAACAGCGATAACGCCGTCCGAGATACTTTCCAAAATGGAGTTGAGATAGTCGCTAGCGACCGCAAGCTCGCGGTTTTTGTCGGCAAGTTCTTTGTCAAGCGCCTGGAGGCGTTCTTGGAGAAGCCGATAGGCTTCTTCCATAGTCCGTGTCGTGCGTGTGAACTCTTCAAAGGCTTTCATCAACGCTTGCACGTCTTCTTTGGACAATCGCTCCGGGGCTTGCTGCAGGAGTTTTCCGGTTTCCTCGACGTTCATAAATCAGGGCCTCTTTCCTGTCACGTGCTCGCGTCAAAGCGCCGATCAGAATCGTCTGCGCCCGCGCGGTATTCTCCCATAACGTTACGGGTCGTCCGCAGTTGACGAAGTGATTCGTTCAAAGCAGACAGATGTCGGCGGGCAGTTTTTTCGATGTTTCGTGTCTGGGTTAATGCCAGTTGCGCTTTTTCCAGTGCCTGTTTCGATAACAGGCGCACTTGTTCCCGTTCGTCCGGGGTCGTGTCATTTGCTTGGGTATACTCTGTCAACAGTAAGCGAAGCTCTTCCTGCATGGCTGCCAATTCCGTCACGGCAGCACGCGTCCAATGTTCTAGGTCTTCGTTCGGGTCTTCGAGGTTTGCGTTATGAAATTGCTCGTATTTTTGAAGAAATTGGTCCAGGTCTACGATATGACGACGCAAACACAGGATTAATCGTTCTGCGGCTCGCGGAGATTTCATAAAGAGGTTTCCTGTATTGAGGGGAACAACGCCGGCATTTCGCGGATCAAAGTTTTTTCTAATCGGGCATAGGCGGCTTTTTGTTTTGCCAAGGATGCCCACGAGGATTTGGTCGCGGCGACCTGATCGAAAAGTTCTATGGCTCGGTCATAATCCTTTAATCGGAGGAGCGCGCTGCCTTGCTGGAAATTCGCCCATGCGGCTAGGTCGTCGTTCGTGTCACTTAATGAGGGGACTTGTGCGTAGACGTCGGCAGCTTGTGCATAATCTCCCTTTTCGTATAAGTAGTCCGCCCACGCCAAAGAGGCCTGTTGAAATACGGGCAAATGAACCGGATTCGTCTTGGCGTCTTGTCCCAGCTCGGCTAAGACCGCCCGAGCGCTGTCTGTGCGGTCTGTTGCCAGATAAGCCTGAAGTAATGTCAAGCCATCTTCAGGCGTTCTTTGCGAGGGATACTGGGTGTAAGCTTGTTCGAGCAATGCCAAGCCGTGGGTGGGGTCGTTTTTCAACAACGCTTTTCCATAAGCCTGCAAAAACGCGTAGGCTTCAGCATCGGGCAAGGTTTTGGGGTCAATTTTTGTAGCAGCTGCCAGACCCTCATCAAGTCCACCATTTCGCAAAATCCCGATAATTGCTTTTGCCTGTTCCCTGGGGTCTTGAGACAAGCTGACGAGTTCGGCATATGACCTGACAGCGTCGGTGCGAAGTCCCATGGATTCGTAGAGTTCGGCTTGTGCCGCAAGCACGGGAAGGTACTGGGGCTTGTTTGCCGATAGAGTAGCCAGGTCGCGGATGGTTTGGAATGCCTTGTGCAATTTGCCCTGTTCCAGCAAGGTTTTGGCAATTTCAATGCGTGCCTGAAACGCTTCGGGTACTGTGGGATAATTCATCAAGAGACGGTCATAGAGTGCGAGGGCGTGTTCGGTGTCACCCGCGGCGCGATAGTACTTTGCCGATTCCAAGAGGAGAGCAGGGTCTCGTGCACCTGCCGCGTCTGCCGACGCCAGGGCTTCCGCGGCTCCAAGGAGGTCACCGTTCGCTGCGAGCAATTTCCCCATGGCACGCATGACGTCCGGATCGGCAGGATACCGTAGGGCTGCTTGATTGAGGAGTCGGGTGGCATCACGTCGTTTGCCCTGTTTATCTAGCACTTGTGCAAGAGCCACGTAGGCTTTTGGAGTCTGTTCGCTGTCAGGGAAGAATGCGATGAGATCACGAAGTACCTGTTCCGCTTGGTTTAGCCGTCCCATCCCGTCATAGGCACGAGCCAGCAGCATATGAATGAGGTCGCTTCCTGCGGCAGAGGTGGTTGTTTTTATATGGTTTTCAAGACGGGTGGCGGCATCGGCATAACGGCCCGCGTCGAGTTCTAACTGCGCCAGGCGGGCCACGGCTTCTGAACCGACGGAGGAGTGGGTTTGAGTTTGTGCGACCTCTTCGTAGATTCGTTTTGCCATGTCCGAATTGCCTGCCCGTGCGACAATATCGCCCAGGACGAGTCGGGCACTTGGTGCGAATTTCGAGGTGGGGAACTTATCCACAAGCCGTTGTGCAAAGGCAGCGGCATCTGAATCTCTTCTAAGCGTTAGCGCGAGTTTTGTGGCATCGTGAAGCAAAGCATCTTCGTCGGGTACCTCAGCATAAGTTTCCAAAAGTTGTTTGTAGGTTTCAAATGCCATTTCGGGCATGGACGCCTTCTCGTAAAGTTGAGCTTTCCAACGCAGCGCCTCCGGAACTTTTTTGTGGTCAGGGTATTTTTTGACGGTTTGGTCTATTTCCTCTTGTATTCTTTCGAGGCTTTGCGTGGAAGGAGCCGGGGGTACAGCCAACACACGGGCAGATAGGCGAAGAAACGCTGCATCCGGAAGCAAAGGATGTGCGGGGGATGCTTTGGGAATTGCCTTGTCGAGGTAATACGCCGCTTTTGTGTATTCCTTTGTGGCGATGACATGTTTGGCGTTTTCGATGGCGTTAAGTAGGTCATCGGTAGCTGCTGATTTGAGATCTTCGAGAGAAGGCTTCTTCTCTTGAAAACCCGACAGGAGACTGTACGCCGCTGCAGCGCATAGAATGCCAAAGGCTATCGAAACACCGACCTTTAGCATTTCCCGAATCGGTAGCTTTTTCCGGAAACGATGCGGAGGAATTAGGGGTTTCTCCGGTTCCGGCGAGGTCTTTTTTGGCGCCTCAGGTTTGGGTTCCGGTGGGGCGGCAGGCGGTGGTGCCGGCTGTGCTGCAGGCTCGGCAGCCGGGGGCGCAGGAGCTGCCTCGGCAGTTTTTGCCTCGCTGAGCAAAGCGTCAAGCAGGTCTTGGGAAAGTAGTGCATCCTCCTCCGGTGCGGCGGAGGCTACATTTTCTGCACTGATATCTTGTGCTTCGCGCGGGGAAGCAGCTCTCGTAACCGTATCGGGAGGCTGGGTGGGAGCCGGTGGAACGGCGGGCGGTGGTTCCACGACAGTATCCATCTTCGTCATCTCTCCCAGCGGCTTGTCGTCGTCCATAGCAGTGATCAACTGGTCAAGCTCTTCCTGGGATAGAAAAGAGGCGGTTTTGTCTTCCGTACTCTCGGGAATGACCGCACTATCGATAGATTTTTCTGAAGCCGCTGCCGTGGAAGCTATCAGGGCGTCCAACTCACGCTGATCAAGCATTTCGTTGCTGCTTTGGGGCAGGATTTCCTGGTCGAGTACCGGGTTTGGCTCCTGGTTCTGCTGTGCTTTTTCGGCATTAAACTGAGCCAGAAGTGATTCCAACTCCGCTTGGTCTAAAAGTTTCGGTGCCGCGGCGGTTTCATCTTGCTCTGGTTGCTTTTCGTTGGGGTTTTCGCCGCCGTTGCTGTTCGGGATTGTTTTGTCCTGGTCTGCCACCTTTTATTCCGCCCCCAAATGGTATTAAGTCTTGAGTGAAAAACCGCCCTTTATCTCCCACAAGTGAGTCTGGCTCGTGCTTCTTGGTTATTTTAGCATTCACACACGTTTTAGGCAAGAGAAAAACGGGAAAATTTTTCCGATAATATGAATTGCGCTGATGGGATTACGAAGTTACACACAGCGTAAGTAAGAAAAAATTGCCTATTTTGCCAAAACTGGAGTGTCAAAAAGAATAAAGCAGCAGATTCCCTCAATGAAAGATGCCTTTTAGGAGTTATTTACCCCGATATTTGGACTTTAGAAGGTTATAGGCATCATTGAGTGCTTTCATGGCATCTTCGTCTCCGCCGTGGTCCGGGTGGTGGATTTTGGCTTTTGCGCGGTAGGCTTTTTCGATTTCTTCCCAGCGTGCGGAAGGGGATATTCCCAAAAGTTTACAAGCAATTTCGGTGTCCGAAGGACGGGGTTGCGACGGGGGGATGTTGGACTCACCGCGCAATTCGCGCAGGGCTTTCATTATCTCAGGCCACAGACCTGTGAAACTCAGCACGCTGATTACGGCGATTAAAACCAGAAGCTCCTGAACACTCATCATAGTGCAGAATTATTTCCCGCGTCGGCGTTTTTCTTCTTCGAAGCGGAAAATGTTATTGACGGCTCGTTTTAGCGCTTCTTCTTCGTCTTGTGGCGAGGGTGGCACGCGGCGTACGGCGTTATACCAGGAGCGGACATAAGGGGCGCCTTTCATATAAAGGAAACCTGCCGCCATACCGCCGAAGTGGGTGGCGACGGAAGTAGAGGTACCTACGGAAAGGATATTTAGGATAATGATGATGACGACCAGCGCCCATGCAGGGATGGGCACAGGAAGCGGGAACAGAAAGAACTCTCGGTGGGGGTAGGCGACGGCGAATGCGACCAAAACGCCCATCACGGCGCCGCTAGCACCGATAACGGGTCGGTCTGCCCCCAAAACGGGGACAAGAGCCGGGATGAAGTTACCGAAGGCACCGACTACACCACAGAAGATGTAAAAACGGTAGAACCTGCGTGTGCCAAGAATTCGTTCCACTTCCGGGCCGCAGAAGTATAACAACAACATGTTCATGAAAAGGTGCCACAAACCGGCATGAAGGAACATATAAGTGAAAGGCGTCCAGAGCGCTCCGTTCAAAAGGTATCTAGTTTGATAGGACAAGTAGGTAATTAGGGGACCGCCAGGTGTCGTGAGACCGATCTGCGAATCTATGGGACGCGCGAACACGACATCTGCAAGTAGCTGAGCAACAAAGGCGCCGATGGTCAAGAAAATAATGCGCTGCGTGGCGCGGGTGATCATCGGACGGTATGAGTCCGCGTAGGACTCCATAAAAACTTGACCACGAAACATAACAACCGCCTGCACCTCTTTGAAGAGACAGTTAGCCAGATGCTAGAAATCTTCCTGCGTCCAATAGGGTATCACGGGATAAGTGGATGTTTCGAGTTCAAAGTTCGTCCAGATTCGCTAACGGATAGGAGGCGACGGGTCCCATGCGGGAGATGGGATTATAGATCCACCGGACTTTGCCGACGACGTCTTGTGCAGGTATTCCTTTTTTCCAGGTTGCGCTGTCTTCGCTGTTGTTGCGGTTATCTCCCAATACAAAGTACTCGCCCTCCGGGACCGTGATAGGGGAAAGCTCGAGTTCCATAGGTTCTTTAATATATGGTTCCGATGCGTATTTTCCGTTGATAAAAAGTGCACCTGCTGCTATGGCAATGGTGTCACCCGGAAGTCCCACGATACGTTTTACCATGTAGGATTCCTTATCCTGAGGGTCTCGAAGCACGACGATATCGCCTCGTTTATAGGTGGGTTCCTTGACGGTGATGAGATAGTCGCTGGGGAACAGGGTGGGTTCCATGGAGGACGACGGCACGAGGAAAAAGCGCACCCCGCGGTATCCGAAGGCATACACAGAGAAAAAGGTGATTAAAAACGCTACAAGAATTGAAGTTAAAAACCTGGTTTGACTCATTTTGCGGTCTTCTGAGCGGTACGCACCTCATCAAGCAACTGAAGACATAATTTATTGTCGGGTCTTATTTTGAGCGCTTCTTTTAAACATTTCTCCGCGCGTTTGTAGTATTTGCCGCGGATACATGCTCTTGCCTCGTTCAACCAGGTGAAAAATATCTTGTCGGGGTGCCGAGCCAGTGGCCGAGCACGCACCCAGGCATCGGCGGCTTCTTCCCAATTTACGGTGACAGACGGAAGGTTTATAGATGCCAGGAAATTCACTGCGTAATCTTCCGCAAGCGAGTAATCTTCGGGGCTCAATTCGGTGGCAAGCCGACTGTGACGCATGGCTTCCTCGTAGAGCTTCTTCTCATCCCATTTATAATGTTCCATTGCTTGGGGACGGTTTGTTAGGAAGATCTGAGCTGCGTTGAAGTGGTAATCGGGGTTTTCAGGATCAAGTTGTAATGCTTTGTCGAGGTAATGAAAGCCCAGTTCATATTCCCCGCTATGACAGTAGTAAATCGCGAGATTATTGGCGGGCATGCTGAGATTCGGGTCGAGTTCTTCGGCGCGTTTCCACATTGCTACGCCCTTTTCTTGCTCTCCCGCATAGTCGAAAAGGACTTCGCCGTAATAGTTTATCGCTTTTGGATTGTTCGGATACTTTGCCAGGAAGATCTCATACGCCTCGACGAGTAAGCGGGTCCGTGTTTCCGCATCTTGGGCTTTAACTTGTGCGGCTTGTACATCGCCCATTCGGAGTAACGAGTCGGCCAAGTCTCGGTCCCATTCAATAAGTTGTCTCTGAATTTTGTCGAATCTTCTTAGTATTTCTAATGCTTTGGTTTCTTGATCAAGCGCGGTAGAAAGCGGTTGCAGTTGTTGCCGGTCAGCGTCGGAGGGTGCGCCCTCCTCTGCTGCCGCGATCAGGCACGCGTTTCCCAAGATAAGACACGCGGCAATAAACCCGTTCAGCCGAAAGGTTAGTCTGTTCATGACTTGCTCCTCAAATTTGGGGTACTTGATTATGAAACCCCGACGGACGCCGTATCCATTCCAGTGTGAATATTCCTCTCTGGGCTTTGCCACACGTAGGTGTCGTAACGTCTTAGTGTCTCAAAACCGATGCGCCGATACAAATGAACTGCGGGGTTTGCTTCAGTGACGGCTAGGGCCGCTCTCGTGAGTTGCGCCTGGCGGAATTCATGCAGTAGCTCGTGCATCAGTTGTGTGCCGATGCCTTTGCTTTGGAAATGGGGAGGTACCGCCACGTGAAGCACAAACCCGCAATCGGGAGATATCTCGCATCCCAATATGACGCCGGTAATACAGTTGTTTTCCCACATGGCGCGGAGATAGCGGGGGTATACAATGCCATAACTACCGGAAAAGACCTCTTCCACAAAGCGTGTTGCTATTGGGTTATCTTGTAAATCGATGTGGAGGGGGCGATCCGGATGATTACGATAAACGTCTACCAGAAGGTTGCCAATTGTTCCGCAAAGATTTTCCGGTATGCAGTGGCTTTTCCGGGGCAACTGCCCATGTGATGTCCGGGTCTGTTGCAAGTCGATGGACATGAGCAACCGCGGTATACATTTAAAATCTCTAGCGAGAAAGGCATCGCCGAACGCTGCCGGACTGAGTGACACGCATTCGGCTACGATGTGGCGCAAACCTCGACGGCGCAGATCGTCAACGGCGCCTAGCACCAGATGAAATGGCGCATCTGTGGCGCTGTAGTCACCCAAAACGTGGTAAAAAGGTATGCGCGCGGCGTCGTTGGTCATTACGGCAATTAAGAGTCCTGCGGTTCTATCGCCATCGGACACTTCATAGGCTTTTACGAGCGGGTGTTGCAAGGAAAATTGAAATTGGGCCTCGGCGTGTTGGCGATATTGTTCTGCCGCGTTTTGTCCAAAGAGCGCACCTAATCCCTCGGCAATTTCTTGGCGGAACTCGTCAAAATTTCGTGGAGTTTCTGCAAGTGGAGACGTGCGAAACATATAAAGTCCATTCTATCTGTTTTGTGCGGCGTTCCGACGGTTCCATCCTAGTCAGCGCAGCCCGGAACATTCAACCCGCCAAACTTCGCCACCTGCGGACGCAACGACGCTTACGCGGCAAGCCTACTCTCGAAAGACGCGCTGCAAGGCGTAGTAAGCTGGTTTTGGACGACGGGCAAAATCAATAACATTATTGTTAGCCGGACATGGAAATAGGTCGTGTCCCATCCATATGATGAACCCCCCGCAACGGGGGAAACGATTTTTGCATGCCCGTGCCGCTATTTCGTACGCTTCGGCTTGGTCTCGTTGGGTCAGTTCGATGTACTTTTGAATGGCTTCCTTTTCAGAAAGGTTTTCAAGTACGCCACGGTACCTTGCCCATTGTCCCCACCATTGTGCCGTATGCTGCCAGTATTCGGTTTCGGGTGGCCAGATCGGCACCGAACCCGCGTACTGCCGAAGCAACTCCTCATCCACTGCGGCCGGCATACCCACTTCGGAGCGGAAAAGGGAGTCATCACCTGCCCAATACGAGCGCCACTCGTCCATGTTTGCGAATTGTCCCATTCCCCAAGGACCGTGTATGTCGTGGTGTATGCCTTTTCCGTAGTCGGTGGCATCGGCGCAGAAGCGCGGCCCACTGGGTGAAGTTGGAATGAACCGTCTTCCGGGGTCTAACTGGTGCACGGCATCGCGCAGGGCGGCGATGCATGGGTGGCTGGAATCTATCGGCACGACAGCGGGCGGTTTCGAGGTGAGTTCATTGCCGCCGCACCAAAGCAGCAACGAGGGATGATGGGCGCGTCGACGTATATACGACGCGGCAATCGTCTTCACTGTTTCAATGGCGCAGGGGTCTTCTGGCGGATAGTTTTCCAAACCTGAAGACGAGAGAGGGAATTCTTGCCAAACGAGGATTCCCGCTTGGTCGCATAAGGTATAGAAGATTTCCTTTTCGAGGATGCCTCCGCCCCAGACGCGGAGGACATTTGCGCCCATGTCGCGATAAAGTTCGATCAGTCGGCAGTAATCTTCTTCTGTTGCATCGGCGTACAGGTCAAGCGGCGGCACCCAGTTAGCTCCTTGCAAAAAGATGGGCTTGTCGTTGACAACGCAAACCCACGGTTCCGCACCTTCGGGCGCTCCTTCGCAAGGCTGCCAGTCGATTCGACGAAAACCAACCGTACGAGACTCGCGCCACAACGTATTTCCGTTGCCGTCGGTTGCATAGCATTCGACGGTGTAAGTGGTCGGTTCTCCATGTAAGTTGGGCCACCAGGGTTTAACGGTCAGGCGCTGAAGCTCCAAGCGGTTCTCGCCGCAGTTGAGTTTGTCCGAATGCATCGCTAAAACGTTCGAACCGTCTCTCAAGACAACGCCAACTTGACACGCCGTAGGGTCTCCGGAGAAGGAAATTACCACGTCTAAGGTGCCCGTCGAATTATCGTCATCCAACTGGGTGCGTAATGCCGTGAGCTCAAACGATGCCGTTACACCGGTGCGCAATACCAGGGTATCCCATACGCCAATCGGTACGATGCGGGGGCACCAGTCCCAACTGTAATTGTAGCGGGGCTTAAAATACCGCGAGCGGGAAGTGTAGCCGCATTGTCCCTGTTCTGGAGGCGGCTCCTCAAACAGGATGTGGAGGCGATGTGCTTTTCCGTCAGACAACCATGGGGTCAAGTCAAACCGGTGTGGTAGTAACGTTCCTTCAAAATATCCGGCTTGGTGGGAATCGACGTAAATCCAGCCCGCATAATCCAAACCTTGCGCTTCCAACCAAGCCGTTTCCCCCGGCGGTACGGTGCCAGCCGGGATCTCTGTCGTGAACTGCCACTGCCGATGCTCCACCCATTCACATGCCCGTGAGTTAACTCCTACCCGCCAATCGGGAATTACGCCCGCTTCCAGAAGTGCCCGCTGAACCGAACCCGGCACATACGCTTTGAAAGGACCTACCTCCGCCCCTGCAAACGTATCGATGCCTTGGGCTTGTGCGCAAAAATTCGGACGCCATCCCCGTAAAGACCACTCCAGCCGCGACAAATCGATTGTGCCCATATTAACAACCTTTTTTCGGGATTTTTCGTACGCGGTAGACATTATGACGCGGCGAGCTGTGCTGCGCAAGGTCGGGAAGATCCAAAGGTAGGAACCAATAAAAAAGGCATGCCACTTGAGGCACGCCAGGTCGCTCCGTAGAGCGTCGCCTGCGGACAAAAGTCCTTACTGTGATTTGTGGACAATCGCCGCTCAGGTATACTACATTTATGATACATTGGCTAGTGTGAAAAGTCAAGTTTATATTTACGAGCGTTCGTCAAACGAGGGGATGAAAGATGACAGGACAAGACACGGAACGGGTTCTCGGGTTGGATTTGGGTGCAAATTCGATTGGGTGGGCATTGCTGGAATATGAGAAGGGTGAGCCGGCGCGACTGTTGGCTATGGGGGTGCGGGTGTTTGAGGCGGGCGTCGAAGGAGACATTGCTCAGGGTAAGGACGAGTCCCGGGCGGCGGTGCGTCGTGCGGCGCGTCTGATGCGTCGACAAACCGATCGTCGGGCGCGTCGGCTCAAAAAACTGGCTGCGCTTCTGCAAAGGCATGGTCTGTTACCACCGGGTAACATCGGGTCCGAACTCGAAAGAGATATGCTCATCAAGGATCTCGACAAACAATTGTACCGTGCCTATGCCACGCGGTCGGAGCGACGAGATGGGTTGGCACAATTGCCGTATTTTTTGCGAGCGCGCGCTTTGGACTACCCGTTGGAACTTTATGAATTGGGCAGGGCGTTGTATCACCTGGCGCAGCGGCGGGGGTTTAAGAGCAATCGACGGGATACAGGGAAGAAGGAGGAAGACCTCGGGGCAGTTAAAAAAGGTATTGCCGAGCTGGAGCAACAGATGGCCGCGTCCGGGGCGCGCACGCTGGGAGAATTTTTTGCCCGACTCGATCCGCATGAGCAACGGATTCGTTCGCGGTGGACGTCACGGCAGATGTATGAACAGGAGTTTGCTTCCATCTGGGAGGTTCAGGCGGCGTTTCACCCGGATCTGTTGACGGAAACCTTGCGTGAGGAAATCTGCGAAGCGATCTTTTTCCAACGCAAACTTCGGTCAGCGAAAGGGCTCGTGGGGCATTGTTCGTTGGAGCCGGGACACCGTCGAGCGCCTTGGACGGCGCTTGATGCCCAACGGTTCCGGGTGTTGCAACGTGTGAATGATCTTCGCATCATCTGTCCCGATTATAGGGAGCGGCAGCTCACTCCCCAAGAGCGGGAAGTGGTACTTGCTCTTTTGGAGCGGGAACGGAAAGTCAAGTTTACGCAACTACGGAAGGTTTTGAAACTGGGAAAAGGATTTTCCTTCAATCTGGAACGGGGCGGCGAAGAGTGGCTGGTAGGTAATAGCGTTGTTGCGGAGATGCGCAAGGTCTTCGGCGATCGTTGGGATGATATGTCGCAAGAGGAGAAGGAACGCGCTATCCACGATGTGCGCAGCATCCAGAAGGACGAAGTTTTGGAGCGGCGGGGACGTGACGTGTGGGGGCTTGATGAGGAGCACGCGAAGCTTTTGGGTAGCATTGCGTTGGAGGAAGGATATTGCGCGCTATCGCACAAAGCCTTACAGAAGTTATTGCCTCTTATGGAGCAGGGTATGGCGTATGCCGAGGCGAGAAAAAAGGAATATCCCCAGTCATTTGGTGCGGGGTGCAGTACCGACTTTTTGCCCTACGTTGATGACCGCGATGCGGTGCCGTTTGAATTGCGCAATCCTGCCGTGCACCGGGTGTTGACGGAATTGCGGAAAATTGTGAACGGGTTGATTACGAAATACGGCAAGCCGGACAAAATACGGCTGGAATTGGCGCGCGACTTGAAGCGTTCACGGAAGGATCGGGAACTGATTGCTAAAAAGAATCGCGATAATGAGAAGAAACGCGCAGCTGCGAAACAGAAGATTCTGGCCGAAATGCATGTGGAGAATCCGAGCAAGGAAGATATTCTGCGGGTCATGCTTGCTGAGGAATGCCGGTGGCAGTGCCCCTATTCAGGGAAACACATAACGATGAGCCAGCTTCTGGGAGATGCGTCGCAGTTCGATATCGAGCACATCATCCCCTATTCCCGCTGTTTGGATGACTCGTACATGAACAAGACGTTGTGTTACCACGAAGTGAACCGGACGAGAAAGAAAAACCGCACGCCGTTTGAAGCGTTTGGTGGTACGCCCGAATGGGAGGAGATTATTCAACGGGTCAAACAGTTCCAGGGGGACCAGGAGGTGGTACGCGCAAAACTGCGCCGATTCATGGCCGAAAAAATTGACGAATTTGAGGATTATGCAGCACGCCAGCTCAACGACACGCGCTATGCGTCTACGTTGGCAGCGCAATATCTCGGATTGCTGTACGGGGGAATGACGGATTCGTCCGGCGTACGACGAATTCAGGCAGGACGGGGCGAGATCACGGCGGACCTGCGACGTGCATGGGGGTTGAACAAGATCTTGGGCGACGGATATGAAAAGACCCGGGATGATCATCGGCATCACGCCATTGATGCCGTGGCGATTGCTACGACGGATCACCGCACGGTCAAGGCGTTGTCGGAAGCGAATGAGCGCGCCGGGCGGGAGGGTCGGCGGTCGTGGTGGAAGGATATTCCGCTGCCCTGGAACGGGTTCTTGGAAGACGTGCGCCAAGCGATCGAAACCCTCGTGGTATCGCATCGTCCCATTCACAAAGTGGGAGGGCCCTTGCATGAAGAGACGTACTATAGCAAGCCGTATGAAGGTGAGGACGGGAAAACCTATGTGCACGTACGGAAGGCGATAGATGCCCTGTCGGAAAATGAGTTGGAGGCTGTCGTAGATCCGACGGTGCGGGAACGTGTGAAGTTGAGACTGGCTGAGCTTGGCCAAAAGCATCCGAAGAACGCGTTTAAAGACAAGTTGCAGCATCCGTATTTGGAAACGCGAGATGGACGGAAAGTCTACATTCACCGGGTGCGTATTCGGAAGGTCATGACGCCGTTTGCCGTTGGGGACGCGCCCCACCGCCGTCGGTATGTTGTGGCGAAAGAAAACCATCACATGGAGATTTTCGAAACAACAACTAAGCGAGGTGAGGTAAAATGGGAAGACCGTATTGTAGATCAATTTGAGGCAGTGCGGCGTTTACGCCGTGGCGAGCCCGTGGTTCGACGGGATTACGGAGATGGCAAACGTTTTGTCATGAGCCTCGCCGTGGGGGACACGGTAATGCTTTTGAAAGAACAAAAAGAATCTCTATGGATTGTCAGAAGTATTTGGAAAGGCCGGGTGTCTTTAAGCCCCTGTAATGACGCCAGAAAACAGGCAGACCTAAAGAAAAGCGGTGTGTTTAATTCTCCCGCAATTGACTCACTACGGAACTGGAATTGTCGCAAGGTCGTTGTAACGCCCTTGGGGGAGATTCGATGGGCGAATGACTGAACGGATTATCGACATATCGGAGTTGGGGGCGCGGCTCAGCGTGCGCCTCGATCAGCTGGTGATCCGTCGGGATGATCACCCGGAAGTGACCACCCCACTGGAAGAACTGGGCGTTCTGATAGTGAGTCATAAGGGTGTCATCTACACCCATGCGGTATTGGCAGAGTTAGCGGCACGTGGGGGCGTGTTCGTCGCATGCGATGA
>Ga0116167_1000087_pt1 | contig 81056 bp, 77 predicted proteins | sample AD_JPNMR3_MetaG_FD_89794 | JGI IMG/M metagenome (GOLD analysis project Ga0116167, IMG submission 89794) | Active sludge microbial communities of municipal wastewater-treating anaerobic digesters from Japan - AD_JPNMR3_MetaG | ecosystem: Engineered > Bioreactor > Anaerobic > Digestate | place...
CAGACCTATACATCTTCGCTCCAATTCTCGTCCTGCTTTCATTGGCAAAAAAGATAGGCCGCGCAGGACTCGGCGCCCTCGCCTCTCACAACGGCTCGGGTCGGCCAGCCGCATAGGTCTTCGCTTGCTCAGACCTATACATCTTCGCTCCAATTCTCGTCCTGCTTTCAGATTGGAGAAAGAAAGTAGGCCGCGCAGGACTCGAACCTGCTGCCCCCGCCTTAAAAGGGCGGTGCTCTGCCGGGTGAGCTAGCGGCCCATTGAGACAACTAATTTTACAGAAAAATAAGCAAAATGTCAAAAATTGTGTTATTATACTGTACTAGGAAAGGAGATATACTTGGTTTTTCGAAGAAAATTCAAAAAGGAAATAATTAACAGGGGACTGATTATTGGTTTGAGTTCCATTGGTGATAACCTTCTTATAACACCCGCGATTAAATTGATGCGTGATGCACTATACAACGCAGAATTTGACATTGTTGTTGGTCCAAGAGCGATTGAGTTTGCAAGAGATAATCCGATGTTTTCACACTTTTACGTCTGGGATAAAAAAACCGGTATGATAATGCTTATCAAAATGCTCAGACATCAAAAATATGATCTTGTGGTTGATTTCAGGAATTCTCTGATACCATTTTTTCTTAAAAGTAGATACAGGTTGACATTTTTTACAAAAGAATTATTTTCTGATAAATTCAGAACTCATGAAGCAGAAAGAACACTGAGATTTTTTACACCACTTTTCGGAAAATATGAAAAAGTGGAACTGTATTTTCCGTTGACTGATAGTGAAATTCACTCGTATTTTGAATTCTTCAAAAACATCGGGGTGATAGATGGTAGCAGGAAGGTGGTTGTGATGAATCCAGGTGCGGCTTTTGAGAAGAAAAGATGGGATAAAGAAAATTTTATAGAAGTAGGAAAACGTATTATTCAAAATTATCATATCAATATTGCGATAGTTGGGAACAATAAAGAGTTCGACCTTGCCGCGGAAATTAGAAGAGCAATTGATAATCCAGAAGTTTTTAATCTTGCCGGAAAAATAACTTTCAGACAATTAGCATATCTTCTTTCCTGTGCGGCATTATTAATTACCAATGACACTGGCACAATGCATCTTGCTTCTGCAATGAAATGCCCTGTGATTGCGATTTTTGGCCCCGGAAATCCGATGAGATATGGACCAATTGGTAACAAAAATATTGTTCTGCATACTCAAAGAGATTGTTTCCCCTGTGTGGTGGAGTCAAAATGCAAAAAAGGATTTATATGCATGAATGATATTACAGCAGATGATGTATGTGTTGCCGTTTCGAAGATTTTCACGTCTGACTGAAATTCAATCAGTTTCCAAGCCCCAGTTCTTCATATTCTCAAAACTTATTTTAATTGCGTCCCACAGTGGGACAAGAGGTGAAAAATCCATTTCCATAATTGCATATTTTGCACTTGAATCTCTGGCAGCAGTAAGAATTTTTGTCCAGTTCAAATTACCAGTGCCCACTGGAACCATAGCTTGCTTATTATCTTCAGACATCCCCATGTCCTTAAAGTGTATTGAGTTTAATCTTTGAGAATATTTGCTAATCCAGTAGGCAGGGTCCCCACCACCATATTGGACCCAGTATGTGTCAATCTGCGCAGTAAGGATTCCCGGGCTTGCTGTTTCCATAATTATCTCAAGCCATGTTTTGCCATTGCATCTGGCAAATTCTATTCCATGATTATGATAACCAAGTGTCAGTCCATTTTTTTTCAAGATTTCCGCAGCCTTTGCAATTTTTTCTGCTGTTTTCTTTATGCCTTCCATGTCTTTTGTTTCTGCACCTGGCCAGCTTGCATTGCAGGTTCGTGCATCAAGGATTAATTGTTGCTCAATTACTAATTCTGGTTCTTTCAAGATTGCATCAACACCCACATGACTTGAACAAACGGTCAGTCCGGCGTCATCCATGATTTGTTTGAACTGTTTTGTCTGCAGATTTGCTGTGCCTGCGGTTTCTACGTATTTATATCCAATGCCGGATAGTTTTTTCGCTGCTTTTACAATCTCTTCCTGAGAACTAAAGTGCTCTCTTATTGTGTACAGTTGAATTGCAATTTTCATGTTTTCCTCCAGTTAAAAACAATATCTGAACTGGCATATTAAATACGATGATTATTTTTTTGTCAAATTTTTCCAGGATGCAGGAACTCCGAAAACATAGGGCTTACCTGAAATAGGATGAGGATATACCAGGACATTTGTATGATAAACTTCTTCAAGAATTTTATACTGTAGAACCTGTTGGGGATCTCCCGAAATTACCACTGAACCTTCGTTTAGCAGTATGAGCTCATCGCAATATTGCGAAGCGAGATTTAAATCGTGTAAAACAGCAAGAATCGAAAGAGATGAATGTTCCTGATATTGCTTCAAAAGGTCAAGAAATGAAAATTGATAACCAATGTCAAGATGCGCAGTTGGCTCATCGAAAATCACGAGTCTTGGTTCCTGAACAAGACACTGCGCTAAAAGCACTCTCTGTTTTTCTCCTTCTGACATTTCAAGAATGGTTCTGTTCATAAATTGTGCCAGTCCCATCTGTTTGGCTATTGAATTTACTATTGCGATATCTTTTGATGCTGGACTACGAAAACCTGATATGAAAGGATATCTAGCCATGAGAAGTAGTTCTTTAACTGTGTAAGGATAAGCAATTTCAATGTCTGATGGTAAAAAAGAGATATTTTGAGCAAATTCCTTGACTGGAATGTTTTTTATGTTTGCGCCGTTAAACAGGATTGTTCCTGTGTAATGTTTTATCACTTTTGTTGCAGTTTTCAAGAGCGTGGATTTTCCACTTCCGTTAGGACCGATGATTCCAAGAAATCGGCCCTTTTTCATCTGAAAACTAATGTTATGAATGATGATGTTTTTACCATAACCCGCACTGACATTTTTGAATTCAAGAACTACCATTTTTGTCTTCTTGAGGTTTTTAAAAGGATCAAAACAAAAAATATCCCGCCGAAAAATCCGCTGATTACGCCGACAGGAATTTCGATAGGTTTTACAATAGTTCTTGCCAAAGTATCTGCAATGATAAGAAAACTTCCTCCAGCCAGTATCGCAGCCGGAATGGTTTTTTTATGGTCTGTACCAACCAGAATCCTTACGGTGTGTGGTATCACAAGTCCCACAAATCCAACAAGTCCTGCCAGCGATACGCAGTATCCTGTAATAAGTCCTGTCAGGGTAAGCCACATGTATCTTTTTTTCTCAGGATCAATGCCAAGCGTGATGGCTTTTTCCTCTCCAAGAGAAAATATGTTTAGTTGCTTCCAGTATAACCATGTGATTAAATATGCTGGTATGAGAAACAATGGGGCGCTTTTCAGGGTCTCTGGATGGTAACTACTCAGATTTCCCATAAACCAAACCACTGCTTCCATAAACCTTTCTTTCTGTAACAGGGTGATGATCAGAAGTGAAAATGAAGAAAAAATGAAATTGAGCATAATACCAAGCAAGAGTAATGTCCCTGATGACATCTTTCTTAAAGACGCAATCAACAGAAGAATAAAAGTAGAAACGACACTGCCAGCGAACGCAAAAACCGGTACAACCATCATATGTCCGGATACGATTCCGAACGCGATTCCTAAACTTGCGCCACCTGACACGCCCAACGTGTAACTTTCTGCCAGTGGATTTTTCAAAATCGCCTGCAAAATGAGACCAGATACTGCCAGACCAGAGCCAGTCAGAAATCCACACCATATTCTCGGTAATCGGATTTGCAGTAGTATCGTTCTTTCGAATGTATTGTACGGGGGGTTAAAAAGTATTTTTATAATTTTGGTCAGTGGATAGTTCTCTGTGCCTGAGGAGAGACCAATTATTACAGATGCTGCCGCAAAAAGAAAAATTGCTAAAAAAGATATTTTTTTCAATTGTTTAAAAAATTTGTTATTAATTTTATTGATTGCAAAAAACTTGCTGGTGTTGGACTGCAAAACATGTAGTCATCAACGCGAAAAATTTTGTTTCTTTTGACTGCCTCGATATCTTTGAATTTATCCCAAAAATTGATGACATATTCATTTTCACCCATGCCCATGGCAATAATGATATCTGGATTTCTTTTGACCACTTCTTCTATATTGATTGTGATATATTTGGTCTTCATATCTTCGAAAATGTTTTTTGCTCCTGCATAAATTGATAATTCATTGTAGTATGTATCACGGCCTGCAGTCACCAGCGGTTTTGTTCCAAGCTGCCAGAATATTTTCTTTTTTGATTTCTGTTTTTGGCTGTTATATTGTTTAAGTTGCTTTTCTATATCTGAAACAATATCTCTGGCAATATTTTCTTTACCGAATATTCTGGCAAGAGTAAAAAAATTTTTTTTCAAATCATTGTACGTGATCACTTCATCAAGAACTTCTACCCTGATTCCAAGTTTCTGAATTTTTTCTACACTTTGTTTGCGGTTTCCTTCCTTGCTGGCTATTACAATGTCTGGCTTTAGTTTCAGAATTGTTTCAAGATTTGGATCAAGCAGAGTGCCAATAATTTCGCGATCTTTTTTTATTTCTTCTTTTTCATGTATGGTGACACCAACAATTTCTTTGTTCACACCCAGCAAGATAAGGTTTTCTGTTACATATGGACCAAGAGAAACTACTCGTGCAGGATATTTTTCGTTTGCTCCCGACAGTTGCTGCGACGAAAACAGGATTAACATTAACACAATAGTAAAACAGGAAATTTTTTTCATTGCTTCAAATAAATCGAAACGGCCTTTTTTATTTCACGAATGTGCAACGGGGTTGTTCCACAGCAGCCACCAATGACTGAAGCACCTACCTTTATTAATTCAGGGACATAACCTGCCATGTGTTCAGGAGTGTGAGGGTATACGGTTTTTCCATTTACCAGTTTTGGAATTCCAGCATTTGGTTTCACCCATACTGGTAGATTGACTTTGTTCATTTCCTTAACGATGGATACAAAATCTTCAATTCCTGAACCACAATTTGCTCCAACGACACTTGCTCCATATTTTTTAAGAAGAATTGCGCATTCATCAGCACGTGTTCCCATTAATGTTCTATACCCATTTACAGTTTTGTTAAATGTCATACAGACAACTACGGTTCTATCGGTAATATTTTTTACCGCTTTTAAAGCGCATAGAGCTTCGTTTACATCGCTCATTGTTTCTATCACTATGCCATCGGCTCCAGATTTAATAAGTATCTCTGCCTGTTGTTCGAAGCAATTTATCATTTCCTTTTCAGGGATGTTTCCATACGGTTCAAGCAGCTGCCCTGTCGGTCCCATTGAAGCAAGAACAATTTTGTTTCCTGCAACCCTGAGTGATATTTCAACACCCTTTTTGTTAATTTCATTTAATCTATCCTCTGCGCCATATTTTTTTAATTTCAAAATATTTGCTCCAAATGTATTGGTAAGTATGATATCAGCGCCTGCTTCCACATAGGATGCCGCCAATTTTTCTATTATTTCAGGATGTGTCAAATTCAATATTTCAGGATACGCAAATTTTATCTGCTGATTTTTTGCTATTTCTGTTCCCCAGGCGCCATCTGCCACCAGTACCTTTTTTTCTGTTAATAATTGATAGAAATTTTTGCTCATAAGTTGATTATAGCACATTACATTTCATTGCAGGTCATATAATGAGTCGTCTTTAGAAAGATCGCCCAGTGTATTATCGTTCGGGTCAATGTTATATTTTGTTCCAATTGATTCGACGTGCCCATCACAGAAAAGTACATTTGCTCTGCCATTATGCCTGAAATGCACATTTGGACCAAAATGATAAATGTCCCCTGGAGCTCTTAGATAATTGTTTGCAATTGTTTCCATGGTCCATGACGACCATATAGCGCTATCTGCTACAAGGACTGTTTGAGACGGATTCTGAATCCTACTGAGTTTTGCTGGAGAATCTGCTTGACCATCCCACACAGAATATCCACCGCCGATATATGTGGCATTATAGGCATAGCCAGTAAAGGGTTTATCATAGGACTTTAGTTTAAATCTTGAAGGGCACTGAAACACCTGTTCATTGAGATAAATTCCAATAATTCCAGGCCGCCAGTTTATCCAGTCATCTGTCGCAAAATCCCAGTCAATCTCACCGGTAAAAGACCAGTAATAGGCCGGTGGAAAAAATTCGTCGTTATCCTGAACATACATGGAAAACGCAAGGTAAATTTGTTTTAAATTGCCCATACAGACAGCAGCTCTTGACTTTTCCCTTGCCTTTGACAATGCTGGCAATAACATTGCTGCCAGTATCGCAATGATTGCGATTACCACGAGCAGCTCTATCAGGGTAAAACCTTTGCCCTCACCTGCTTTCATGCTTCCTCCTTGTTAAGCGGGCAAAAGTAAAGCCCGCCATTCGGCGGGCTGCACCCTGATTTCTTCACCCTTAAACGATTCCTGAACTCCGCAGGAATTCGTTACGCCGTCTCGCAGGCAGGTCTTCTGACTTCCTGATGCCCTGGTCATCCTTCCCATCCATTACGGACAGTGGAACCGCAGACCGGGTTGTTCACACAAGGGGTGTGAACCAGGTCACAGCGCCGGGAGCGTGTCTGATTTTCACAGACTTCCCTATTAGGCCCGCTACAGGCACCTGCGAAATTTTCTAAATAAAATTATAACATTACCTTAATCTTTGTCAAGAATAATACCTGCGTATCCAACAACCTGCTGGAAATCTCCTGAAACCTGACCACTGTGCGAATAATCAACAAGTATACCTTTTCTGGCACCAAGAACTTTCGCTGCTGTAATTACAGTCACTATAGGGACAAATCCACAAATACTGATATCATTTTTCGAAACTGTTGTTAAGAAATTATCGGCATCAAGTTGTAAAATTGCTCCAATTGCAAGTTTATCCTTTTTTTCCGCATCTTCTGCTGGTTCATAATGGGTAAAATCAGAACTGGCGATAACCATTATATGTGTCTTGCATTCACTAAGTACAAGGCCAATTGTGTATCCTATTTCATACCAGGGGTTTGCATCATGATAACTTGAGAGCACCACAGGAACAATTTTCACATCTGGCTTGATATACTGTAGGAATGGAACCTGGACTTCTATCGAGTGTTCAGCCATGTGAGCAGTTGAATCTGTTTGCAGGTATCTGCTGTGTGCAAGTAACTGTTTTCTTATTTCATTATCAATTTCAACTAAACCAAGAGGTGTTTCCCAGTAATCATTCTCGTCAATCGCGTATGGCTCTCCATATCCATGGTGATTGGGCCCCACGATAATTACAGTTTCAGGAGGTATGATTTTGCCATAAACTTTGCCCGCTGTTTTACCTGAATATATGTACCCTGCATGAGGACAAATTGCACCAATCGCAGATATTTTCTCTCCTTCAGCAACAATATACTGCTTCAGATTATCCACAAGTTTATTTTTATCACCAGGGTAAAAGTAGCCACTTACAGACGGTTTTCTGATCTTTTTCATATTAATAGTTCAATTTTCTTCCAAGGTCTCTCAGGAAATCCATTGCTTTAATAATATCTGCCTCGGGATTATCACCAACTTCTCTTTCAATTGTAAAAAAACCTTTATATCCAACGTCTTTCATTGTTTTCAGATATTCAGGAAAATTTACATTTCCTTCTCCAAGAGGAAGCTCCTTCCATTTCTTTTTTCCGTTTTCGTCAGGCAATTTTATGCCATCTTTTGCGTGTGTGTGTACAATATAATCTTTCAAAATAAGCACGCCTTTTACAGGGTCATCGCCTGCGACCATCACAAGGTTTGCGGGGTCATAATTTACTTTGATTCCAGGATTATTTAATTCATCAAGCAATTTTTTCAAAATTTCAGCTGGTTCAGGACCTGTCTCAGTAGCAAGGACAACACCTTTGTTGTATGCGTAACTTCCAATTTCTGGTAACGATTGTAGAAGAATCTTCCATTCAGGTGCCTGTGTATTTTCAGGAACCACTCCTATGTGAGTTGTTACGATATTGACTCCGATGTCAACAGCCAGGTCAATGACCTTTTTTGTTTTTTCAACACGCCAATCAACAGTTTTTGAATCAGTGAATCCGTGCCCGCCAAAGTCGCCGACAATGGCTGATATTTCCAGTCCGAGGTCAGAGACAAATTTTTTCAACTCATCCCTTCCAGTTCTGGATAAATTTTCAGGAGACAAATCGCCTCTGGTCGCATATGGCTGTATTCCATCAAGATTTAATTCTGCTGCTTTTCTTATCGCCTGTTTTATTGGCATTCTAAAGCAATCTGGAATAACACCAATCTTCATTTATTCTCCTTGTAGATTGTTTTTGTTAATATATCCTGTTCAAGAAAAATTTCAATAGCAGCATCCGGACAAATAATAGCACATCTTTTACATCCTTTGCAATCACCATTGGCCACTTCAACAAAATGATAGCCAAATTTATTAAATGATCTGGATATTATTAAAATTTTTTGAGGGCAAACCTCAATACACAGTCCACACCCTTTGCACCTGTTTTTATTAACTTTTAGATTAATCCCTTTCCCCATGAAAATTTTTCCTTTAATGTATTCCAGAAATCCCAGTTTTCAGGAACCATTAATTTGAATGATTCTTGACCGGGTTTGATTTCAAGTAATTGTTGTTTCTGAAGGTCTATTCTTTCTTGGCCATCAATAATAATGTCACAATCTCGAGATGGTTTAAGTGTTAACCTTCTTCCTTCATATATGCAGTTTCTCCATGTCGCAGTAAAGGGCGCAAATGCAACAACTATTATTGACCTGGATTCTGGAAAGACGATAGGTCCTCCTGCTGAGAAAGCGTGTGCGGTGGAACCGGTCGGAGTACTAATGATCATTCCATCTGCTCTAAAATAAAACACTGTGGAGCCAAGAGTTAATTCAAATTCAACCATTCTTATGTCTTTTCTGAATAATATCATCTCGTTCAAAGCCCTTCCAGCAAATTTCATTTCATTCCGTGGAGCAATAATATTTCCCTCAAGATACATACGAGGTGAAATACGAAAACTCCCAGAAAATACATTCTGCATTACTTTTTTCATATCTTTACAATCTATTGTAAGAAAACCAAATTTCCCGAAGTTCAGTCCGAGAAGTGGGATATCAAAAGATGGCAACATTTTGAATCCTTTGAGAACAGTTCCATCTCCACCAAGTGAAATAAGAATATCTGTGTCCATAGAACATGGAATAACTTTTGCACCCATCTGTTGAATAATCTTTTCAAGATTATCTCTTATGCCAGATATATCTTGGATTTTTGGATTTTCAATTATTGAAACGTTAGATATTTTCATAAAAGTTTTTTACCTTTTCTATGATACCACCTTTATCAAGATTGAAATTTTTCAACAATTCTTCTCTTGAACCTGTTTCAACAAATGTGTCAGGAATTCCTATTCGTAAAATTTCAGGCGACAGTTTTTTTTGATTGCATATTTCAAGAATCAATGAGCCGAAACCTCCGGCAAGCATTGTTTCTTCACAGGTTATAATTTTTTTATACGATAGTAACATATTTTCCACATTTTCCTCCAGCGGACATATCCTGCTCACAGGCATAAAATCTATTTGAAGTCCTTGTTGGTTTAAAAACATACATGCCTGATAAGCAATTTCTGCCATTGAACCTGGACTGAGACAAAGAATTTTACCATTATTTTTTATCTCTTGCACGTCTTCTGGCAATAAATCGCGCGGATATCTGATTACAACAGGTGTTTGATAATTCAGAGATTGCTGGAGAACTTCTTCGATATTTTTAAGAGAATATGGGCAAAATATTGTAATGCCAGGAATGCTTCTGAGGAAGGCAAGGTCATAAATACCCTGGTGCGTAGGACCATCACCAGATACAATGCCGGCTCTGTCAACCAGTATCACAACGGGTAAGTTTTGAAGGCAAACATCATGAAATACCTGGTCATAAGCTCTCTGTAAAAAAGTGCTGTAAATTCCAACAAAAACTTTTTTCCCTGTTTTTGCAATTCCTCCAGCAAAAATTAAGCTATGGCTTTCTGCTATACCGACGTCAAAAAATCGATCTGGAAATTTTTTTGCAAATCCATCGAACCCGAGTCCGTATTCCATGGCAGAAGTAATCACATAAAAATCATATTTTTCTCCATATTTTTCAAGAATTTTTCCAACAAACGTTCCTGTGGATGTTGTGTTGATAAGAACTTCACCTGTTTCTATGTTAAAAGGTCCAATACTATGATACTTTTCAGGATTTTTTTCAGCCGGGATATATCCCTTCCCTTTTTTTGTTATTGCGTGTAATATTTTTGGACCCTGCTGGTTCAAAAGATTTGGTAAGACATCTAAAATTTGATTGATGTCATTTCCGTCTATGGGTCCGAAATATTGAATGCCGAGTTTTTCAAAAAATACGCCAGGAATAATGAGATGCTTTGTTTTTTGCTCAAGATCCTTGCTCAATTTGACTATTTGCTCACCTATAGCAGGAATTTTTTCAATAATTTCTTTTATCTCTTCTTTCGATTTTATCAGTGCGGGCATGGTAACCAGTTTTGTCAGATAATAAGATAAAGCTCCGCGAGTTCTTGATATTGAAAAATTGTTATCATTGAGTATAACAAGAATATCTTTCCCGGATGAACCCAAATTATTCAGTCCTTCAAATGTTACTCCATTTGTCAAACTACCATCTCCAATCACAACCACTGTTTTCGTTTTCCCTTTATTTCTTTCTTCAATGGTCTGAAGACCCAGAGCTGCTGAGATTGCTGTGCCCGCGTGCCCTATTAAAAACAGGTCTGTTTCGCTCTCTTCGGGGTTTGGAAATCCTGAAACTCCTTTGTATTTTCTGAGGGTACTGAATTGACTGAATCTTCCTGTAAGTAATTTGTGCGAATATGTCTGGTGGCCGACATCAAATATGATTCTATCAGGCGGGATATTCAGAATGTAATGAAGTGCAACAGTAATTTCCACGATTCCAAGGTTGGAAGCAAGGTGTCCACCATTGCTGGAAACAACGTTTATAATTTCGTTCCTGATTTCCTGAGATAGTTGTTCCAGTTGTTGCCTGGTAAACTGTTTTATGGCGCCAGGTGATTGATTGATTTTTTCAAGAAGTGTGCTCATTGCTTGTGAATCAATAACTGCTGTCTTGCCACATCTATCATATTTGATATTTCAGGCTTCTGGGACAATTCCTGGGCCCTTGCCCACCAATAAATTGCCTTGACTGGATTTTTCATTTTGTAATAGAGATATCCAAGATGTTCAAAGATTTCGGGATCAGATTCCTTTTTTTGCGCCTTTAGCAAAAAATTTTCTGCAAGTTTATAATTGTTTTTTTTATAATATGCCCAGCCAAGACTGTCAAGATACGCACCATTGTCAGGGTTAAGATGAACTGCCTGCTGGATTAGCTCGAACGCTTCATCAATGTTTTTGTCCTCAAGTAGTAATGAGTATCCAAGATAATTAAGTGCGAGATGATTTTTGGGGTCCATCTGTATTGCCTTTCTAATACACTTTTCCATTTCATCTTTCTTATTCATTTTGTCGTAAACAACTCCAAGGTTGAACCATGTTTCAGATGTTTCTTTTATCATCAATGCGCGTTTATAATAAATTTCTGCCTCTTGATATTGTTTGTTTTGAAAACTTATGAATCCAACAATTTGATTGAGCATTGCGGATTTTAGATTTTCTTTGATTGCTTTTGTCAAAATTACCTCTACCTGATTCCAATCACCTTGCTTCATGTAAATCTCAACCATTTTTTCATAGGGTACAGGGTCTTCCGGAGATATTTCGGTTGCCTTTTTATAATATTTTAGAGCATTTTCAGTATCGTTTCGTTGCAAATAGATGGATGCCAGTTCCACATAACTTTTTTCAAACGCTGGTTGTAATTTTATCGTTTCAAGAAAATATTTTTCAGCTTCTTCTGGCTTATTCATTTTTACCAGAAGTAGACCTGAGTTGAAATAAAGTAAAAAATTTGAAGGAAATTTATCAATCAAAATTTTGTAAGATGCTAGGGCTTTCTCGTACCGATTGGTTAAAACATATAAATCACACAGGACCATTCTATATGATGGAAATTCTTTTATTTTCAACCCTTTTTCCAGGCACTTAATGGCGTTATCATAGGACTTCATATAGTAATATGTCAAGCCCAGATTAAGGAAGTTTTCAGGTTCATTTCCATTGAGAGAGATTGCTTTCAAAAATGCTTTTTCTGCTTCTTTGAACCTTTTTTCTTTCAACAAGATTTTACCAGTTTTTCCAAGCAGAAAACTATTGTGAGAATCTTGCAGAAGTGCTTTTTGATACATGATAAACGCATCATACAGATTTCCATCGGATTCATATAGAAGACCTTGAATATAATACTTCTTTGCCACATCCCGCGTTGTATCCAGTGGAACTGAAGCACATCCCGCAAGAAAAAGCACAGTAGTAAGAAAAAAGATTATTCTCATTTATCTTTTTCTTTTCTTATGCCTAAGGGCGCGTAACCTCTTTTTTCTTTTGTGTGTTTTGATTTTTCTTCTTTTCCGTTTCCTTCCACATGGCATGTTGTCTCTCCTTTTAATAAATCAGCTTATTAAGATTGTATTCCACTATTCCAGACGCACCAAGTTTTTTTAGTTCAGGAATGATATCCTTTGCTTCTTTTTTATCAATGATGGTTTCAAGGGCATACCATCCTTTTGCTGCGAGCGGAGCAATGGTGGGTTTTTTAATTGCCGGTAGTTTTTTCAAAATCGATGGAATGTCTTTTTTCTGTGCATTCATCTTCAATCCAACTTTTCTGCTTGCATTCAGTGCGCCTTCGAGAAGTAATGAAATGTTTTCCATCTTGGTTCTTTTCCAGGGATTTTTCCATGAATTTTTATTAGCGAAGAAACGTGGAGTTGATTCCATGATGGTATCAATGATTCTTAATCCATGAGATGCAAGCGTTGCTCCGGTTTCTGTGATTTCCACAATTGCATCAACAAGATGGCCAGCCTTTATTTCTGTTGCACCCCATGAAAATTCCACATTGCAATTCACCCTGTGTTTTTTAAGGTAATCCCTGGTTAGATTGACAAGTTCTGTCGCAATAATTTTTCCTTTAAGATCTTTCACGGATTTCACAGGTGAATTTTCTTGAACAGCAAGGACAATTTTTACTGGTTTCAAACCTCGTTTTGCATAACACAATTCGCATATTTCAATAATGTCTGCTCTGTTTTCAAGGATCCAGTCCTTTCCTGATATGCCTGCGTCAAAAACTCCTAATTCCACGTATCTTGGAATTTCCTGGGCTCTTATTAAAATTGCTTCTATTTCCTTGTCATCAAAGGAAAGATAATAACTTCTGCTGATACTTGAAACTTCAAATCCAGCGTTGATAAAAAGATTGATTGTGGATTCCTGAAGACTACCCTTTGGTATTGCAAGTTTTAATTTTTGATTCATATAATTTCCTGTTTTTCTTTATAAAAACCGATGTTCCTATATTTTTGATATCGTTTTTCCATTAGAAATTTGATATCCACGGAATGCAATTCATTCAGGTTTTTTTCTATGTAATCACCGAGGGTTTTTATCATTTCCTGCGGTTGTGAGTGTGCTCCACCCTGAGGTTCAGGAACTATTTCATCTATTAATCCAAGATTCAATAAATCAGGTGCAGTGAGCTTCAAAGATTCAGATGCTTCCACCACTGCGTTCTGGTTTTTCCATAGTATTGAAGCGCAACCCTCTGGTGATATCACAGAGTATATTGCAAATTCAAGCATTAAAATTTTATCACCCACTCCTATCCCGAGAGCACCACCGCTTCCACCCTCTCCGATGATTACAACAATAACTGGAGTGGTGATTCCTGACATTTCATAAAGATTGTTTGCAATTGCAAGCGCCTGATTTCTTTCTTCAGCTTCAATATGGGGATGTGCGCCAGGTGTGTCCACCAGAGTGATAATAGGAAATGAGAATTTTTCAGCAATTTTCATTACTCTGAGTGCTTTTCTATACCCTTCTGGATGAGCCATACCAAAGTTTCTTCTGATATTTTCTTCAGTGTCTTTCCCTTTCTGGTGGCCAATAACAGCAAGTGAAAGGCCTCTAAATTTTCCGATACCAGCAATAATCGCAGGGTCATCGCCACAGATGCGGTCACCATGAAGTTCGTAAAAATTTTCAATCAGACCAGAGATATAATCTAATGTATGAGGTCTCTGTGGATGTCTTGCAATTTGAACTTTCTGCCACGGAGTAAGATTTGAGTAAATTTCTTTTGTTTTTTCACGAAAAAGCTGTTGGAGCTGGGTGATTTGAAGCTGATTGTCAACATTCTTTCTTTTTTTTATTTCCTGAAGACTGAGTATCTGTTTTTCTATTTCCTCAAGTGGTTTTTCAAAATCAAGATATTTTCTTTCCATTTTCTTAAATGATTTTTGGAACCCTAAAAAGATTCCCTGTTTTTTCTGGAGCAATTTTCATGACACTGTCAACAGGAAGTGATGGTCTGGATTTGTCTTTTCTGCAAACGTTGGCGCAGGATAAAACATGTTTTGCAGGTTCAATGTTTTCCGTATTCAACTGGTTGAGTTGAGAAATATAATCCAGTATACTTTTAAGGTCAAGAATAATTTTTTCCATTTCGCTATTTTCTATTTTTATTCTTGCAAGTTTTGTAAGATATTCCACAGTTTTTCTATCAATATCTGACATCTTACACCTCCATTAACATTATACAGGGAAAAAGTTTTTTGGTCAAAGAAATATTTTCAGTTCCAGTTAATCTGTGATATTATTTTGTAAAATATTTCAATGAAAATCAATGTACTGTTAAATCTGGGTAAAAAACCAAGTGGCGCGCTGAGACCAATTATTGAGTTTTTTAATAATTTAACAAAAGATCACGATATTGTCATTTATAAAGCATATAATCCTAACAAAAAGGGTTGCGAATATTTTTTGAGGGAAATGATTGGTTTTTTGTTAAAAGGACGAAAATTTACACTGAACTGGATGGAGTGTAAAGTCCCTGCATTGATTATACCAAGATATAGTGAAAAATGGATCCGTGATGCAGATATTACTTTTTTTCGTTCATCGAATCTTATAGGAGATGTTTCTAACTGGAGTACCGGAAAAGGAAAAAAAGTGATGAGAGTTTCCAATATTCATATATTTGACAGCCCCATCAGAATTCCTGAGAATATCGTTCTTGTTCCGTCGTCCACAACAGTATATGAGAAATTGAAAATTTTATATCCAGGACACAAAATTTACAGGGTGGGTAATGGCGTTAATTGCGAATTTTTTTCTCCAGGAAACAGGACTTATGATAGACCAGTATCACTTGGAATGGTTTTTTATGAAGGTGAACATTCACAGCATAAGGGTGTGGATATAGGTTTTGAGGTGATGAAAAGAATCAAGGGGAAGTTTCCTTATCTGCGGTTTTTTGTTGCTGGATTGAAAAAACAAAGAAATATCCCTGCCTTTGTTGAATTTATTGACGGGCTAACAAGTAATGGTATGTTACAGTTTTATAGAAAGACAGATATTTTCCTCTATCCGAGTTTGGCAGATGCATGGCCAAATCCACCAATGGAAGCAATGGCATGTGGTTGTGCGGTTGTGACAACAGATATTGGCGGTGTAAGGGATTTTGCGAAGGACCGTGAAACTGCAATCATTTGTACTCCAGGAGATATTGAAGAATTAACGATGGCAGTTGAACATCTGATTACTCATCCTGAATTCTGGGTGAAATTGGCAAAAAATGGCAACATTGCTATTCAAAAGTTTGATTATACTTTACAGGCAAAAACACTGGAAAAGGTTTTCTATGAAATTTTATCAACCGGTTGATTATCCTTCAGAACGATTTGAAAGGTTTTATAAAAATCCGCTGTATCTTACGTTGCAAAAACGTGTAAGAAGTATACTTGTTTTTATAGGAGAATCCCATTATGGGGACTTTATGCTTTCTTTGCCATTTTTCCAGGCACTGAAAGAAATGTTTCCGAAGTCAAAAATAATTTTTGCGGGCCATAGATTGAAAGGCCTTGAAAAACTTTCTGAGATTTTACCATTCGTTGATATTTACTACGAAGTGAGGATGCGAAAAAAAAGAGAGGTTTTATTTAAATGGTGTTCATTATTTCATCTGTGTTTAAAAGAACATGTTGACCTTTTGGTTGATACCCAGAGATATTCTATTGTTAATTTATTGCTCGCCTGTTTACCTGTGCGATACAGACTTGGTTACGGAACAAAGTGTTTCTTCTCCAACTGGAAATTTAGCGAGAAAGGCAGGAAAAACATTCATGATATATTTCAACTATTGGCTCTTTGCAGAGTTCTGGGTAAATCTGACATAAAGTTGTATGTTGATATCAGGTTCCCTGAAGATTACGAAGATAAAGTCAAACCAATAATTTCTCAATCAAACAGATGGGTTTCTGTTTTCCCTGGTGCATCAGAAAAGGTAAAGTGTTGGCCATTTGAAAGGTTTGCTGCAGTAGCAGATGCTCTGGTGGAAATGGGATATTCTATTTTGTTGCTTGGAAGCTTAAAGGAAAAGAAACTGTTGGCGCAGGTCAGGGGAAAAATGAAGCATCAGCCGGTTATTCCAGTTTTTATCAATGATGAATTTGGAAAAAATCCTGTTTATGCGGCATTGTTTTGTTCAAAGAGCAAATTGTGTATCAGTAATGAAAGTGGTGGAGTGCATTTTGCTGGACTTGTTAACACTCCAATCGTTGGTATCTATGGGCTGAAAAATCCTGTAAAGTGGGGACCTTTGAGTCACAATAGTATTGCACTTTATAAAAATTTACCGTGTTCCCCATGCAAAACGAGGAAAGCGAAGCTTGCCTGCCCGTTTAATAGAAAGTGCCTGCTTGATATTACAGTGGAAGAAGTCATTGAGGCATGCAAAAAATCCCTTTGTGCCGATTAGGTATTGTTATGTTTTGCTTTCTGATAAAATTTTTGCCACGAAAGAGTTTTTCCCTTTAGAAGTTCAGCAAGTTTTTTAAGATTGGCAAATTTGTCTTCAACTTCTGCTGCCCAGTGTAATGTTATACCTATTACGGTTGAATAGTTTTCTTTTTTGAGGACCGCATTTAATATATTTTTTATTCTTCCTGAAAATGGCTTATATGAGGCAACGTAAATAGTTTCATTAAAAACGCAGGGAGTGATCCAGAATCCAAATGTCGACGCTGTCGGGTAGCCACCACATATAATTTGAAAATATGGTAAAAGAACTTGAAAATTCGTCTTGTCAAATGTGTCAAAAGGAGCGATAAATGACAAGGGATAAAGACCGAAACTACTTAAAATCTTTATTCCCTCAATAATTTTCTCTTTGGTTTGGGTTTCTGAAAGACCAACAAATTCCGAATAAGGTTTTTTTCTAATTGTTTGATGTGTCAGCCCGTGCAGTGCTATCTCGACATTTTTATATTTTTTTAGCAAATTAACCTCATTTTCAGTAAGTGTTCTAAATCTGTCGTTAGAAATACTGTGCCGCTCATAACTTAACATAGGAGTCACTCCCAGGAGAAACGTTATGTCATTTTGAACCATGATATCTAAAAATTTTGTGAATTGCTCAATATTGCAGGACCAGTGAGGATAATCATCCACTCGTACGAGATACATGTCATCAAAAATTAAGGGTATTCTGCCAGTAAAATCCTTAAACTGGCTCCTTATTCCTTCAATTTTTTTAAATACCCTGAGGTACTGTTGTTCTTTCAATGCAGGAATCAGTACTTTTTTAATTTTGTAATGAGAATCAGTATACCCGTTAAATTTTATGTGAGAGGCGAAACCACTTATTTCATCCTCTGTTGGATTAAATGGTTCTAACAAAATTTTAAGTGAAGCATTAAGATTAAACATTATTCAAAATTTCAGAAAATTTCCTTGCCATTTCCAAATGGCTGTACTTTGTTATTTCATTTTCAATTCCCATGTATTTTACAAAACCATGTAATTGCCATTGAGAATAAGCAGCATGCAAAAATTTTTCCATTTCATCGATATTATTACAATGGATCCCAGCATTTGTTTTGTATAATAAATTTACCAATTCCGTAGCTCTTTTACCTATCGAAAGAATTGGTCTTCGCGCGGCAAGATATTCAAAAACTTTGCCGGTCAGGGTACCTTCTTCACCTTTACCACTACGCCAGAAAAGGAGAAGAATTTGACTTGTTCTCTGGTGATTAAGTATTTCCTCGCGATTTTTGAAACCCTCGTATCTAACAATATCGGATATGTCAAACTTCTTTGCTAGGTCAATAACCCAGTTTTGTTTGTCCCCGTAAAACTGGATCAAAAAATCCTTTTTATTAATGCGGTTTGAACAAATAAGATTGGCTAAAGCTTTAAAAAAGTTTTCGGGACTTCTATATACAGGATGTAATGACCCTGTGTGAGTTATGATAAATTTCTCTGTGACTGGATTGGTAAAAGGCGAAATTTCGTCAGGATCAAACCCATTTGGGATTACGTATACGGGTTTATTGGGGAATTCCTTTTGAAGTGCGTTTGCAAGGTAATCCGAAACGATGGAAAACGCATCAGCGACTTGAAGGGTTTGATACTCAAGATGGCGTTCAATGAAAGTTCTAAAAGAGTCTGGTCTGAATTGTGTCCATGGGTCCCTAAAATCAGCAAGCCAAAATATATTTGGATTAAGTTTTTTTAAATGCGATGCGATAATATGACAGGTTGCCGGGCCAAAATTACTCACAATTGCCTGGGGTCTTTCTTTTTTCATTATTTCTTTACCCACTGATACTGCAAAAGGAAGCCATCCAATTCTACTGTCGGGTATATCTATCATCCCTCTGAAAAACGAGTAAATTCTTTCAAAAAAATTCGGGAATGGACCTTTCATAAATTTTAATCTTTCTCGTAGGTCAGGGTTGAAAATATAGGGAAGAAATTTTTGGTAAGGCGGATGGGTTTCAACAATGTTAAAAAGGCAATCCGGATTATCAGGAAGAAGAGCAGTAAGGATAATTACATCCCATCCAAATGCAGGAAGATATTTAGCAAAACCACGGGCGCGGATGGCTCCGATCTTTTTCGACGGTGGAAAATGATATGTAATATAAAGGATTTTTCTCTTTTTTATATTCATCTTTTAATAAGGTGTAAAATTTTCCTTGGTGTAAAATATCACTGTGGTTTATGCTGATTCTAAACTTTTTCTTCCAGGTCTTACGGTTGCGAAAACCATTATACAGTGATAGACAATTTTGTCAATTTTTTATTCAAGAAATCAACATATTCCAGGACGATTTTTTTTACATAGTGGGATCCAGAGCTACACCTTTACTGGTTCTAAGGTACGTTTCTTGTTTTAGCCATTCGAAAATCGTTCAATCTGCCAGCGTGCTTTATAAATCCGACCTATTTGTGGATAGATAGAATTTATTTGTGAAAAACTTCTAGTCTCAGTTATATAGAATTCCTCAATATCTATCATTTCCTCATCACGATTGCCACTTGCTTGTTATTACAGTGGTAAAAAAGATATTCTTGGCTACTTTTTTCGTCAAGGGGTGCTGAAAATTGTGTACATTCTTTTAGGAAACTGGGTCCAGGAAAACAACGATAACCAAATAGCCGAGTGCACTGCATTTATCAGTCCAAAAGATGAGAAGGTTCGGCACATCGATTAAAAACTTTACCTTTTTTGCGAAATCAAGGTTGAGTAAATACGAACAAGGTCATTAGCAAGTTTTATTGCATCATGATATTTTTCAACGTAAGTACGGCCACGTATGCCCAATTCTTGCCTTTTTCTCCCATCTAAAAGTAACTCTTCAAGCACGAGTTCAAGATTTTCTAAGTTTGCATTTATTATTGGAAGGTCATGCGGGTATTTTGTAATCAGAGATGGTTTAATATAGCTTACGACGGGTTTACCAAACGCCATTGCCTCAAGGCAAGCCATACCATAAGAACCAAGTATAAACTGGTCAAGAAAAACATCTGCCTGTTGGATTAAATTCATCGCTTGGGAATATGAAACGCCTGAAGCAAGTTTGAATTCGAAGTTGTATCTTTTTTTTAATTTGCTAACGATTTCAACTATAGCCGAGGTACCTTTTATAAACGGATTCGTTGAAATGTGGACAACGACAGGATGTTGATTATCGGAAGACGGAAAAGATGGCGAGTAATCAGATACCATGATTCTTTGTCTCAAAATAAAGAATTCTGTACATGGTTTTTTTAGAAGATATTGTTCCATACACGGTGGTACTAACGAAACAAATCCATGTTTTAGAAAAATTTTCTGTTTTTTTATAGATTTTTTAAATTGCGCACTGGGTGTTTTGATATTTTTGAAAATTTTCCTGTAATACGGGTTATCGTTAAATTCAATTTCCGGAATTCTTATATCAGAACCCAACCATTCGATTATTGCAGGTTTTTTTAGTAGATGGATGAATTTAATGTCAACATTCCATGGCAGTACTGAATGTCCGAAATACCAGTGAATAACATCAGCCCACGTGGCCCATCTAAAAAAATTATATGCAAAGATTATTTTTTTTAAATCCTTTTCCAGTTTTCGTTTTTCTGAAACATTGATGACGTTCAGTCCTTCAGATAACTGACAATATTTATTGTCAAATATCAGACCACGGGCGTCAATTCCAATTTTTCTAAGCCCTCGTACTGTGTGCGAAGGAATAGAAGCGATATTTACTGGCAAATGTAGGACTTTCATAAAATTTTCTACCGTGTTTTAATTTTACGCGCGGGAACACCTGCCCAAACTTCGTAGGATGGAACCTCTTGCGTGACGACAGCCCCAGCACCTATGATGGCGCCTTTTCCAATTTTTACGCCCGGTAGAATAATTGCACCAGCACCAATATCACATCCATCATCAATTTCTACCATTTCAAATTTCAAAGGTGTAAAATAAACTGGAATATCAAGTTCCCTTCCTTCATGTTGGGATGTTATAATTATAACCTTTGGTCCTATGCCAACGGCTTTACCAATACGTAGACCCCCTGCACTATGAAGAAAACACTGTTGACCTATCCATGTATAATCTCCAATAACCATGAGATTTTTATAATAACCTTTTAGTATTGTACCATGTCCAATGTACACATTATTACCTATTTCGATATTTTCTGGATGGAACACAAGTACCCCTTTTTCAAAAATAACGTCCTGTCCCAGGTGTTTGAAATTTTCTAACTTGAATTCTCCAGTGCCATGACTTTTATTATGTCTATGCAAATCAAATTTCATGCAGAAAATCCTTTAAAATTTTGACTACCAAACAGGCATCGGTCCTTTTCATTCCATTATAAAATGGAATTGCGAGACTGTTAGAATATAGGTTTTTTGCATTTGGATAAGATGAAGGCTGGAGATTGTATTTTGATGAATAAAAACTCAGAAGGTTTAAAGCATATGTGCCGATACCAGTTTCAATATGTAATTCTTGAAATTTTTTCATGACCAGCTTTTGGTCTTTTGCATTAAGAAATCTTATTACAAAAGCTTGCCAGGAATTTATGCAATCCGGGTAAACCTTTTGCACTGCAATTTCTTCGATATTGTTTAATTTACGCAAATAAAACGCTGCTAGCTTTTGTCTTTCTTTCAATCTTTTTTTTATTTTTTTCATCTGAACCAATCCCAGTATTGCTTCCAGTTCGTTCATTCTATAGTTAAAACCTGGGATAGCTAAGTCATAGTGGGAGCCAACTTTTTTTATTCCATGATTTCTGAGGATGTATACAGCCTCTGCTATTTTACAATTGTTTGTTACTATCATTCCTCCTTCACATGTGGTTATTAGTTTCCGTGGGTGCCAGCTAAAACAGCCTACGTTACCTATAGTGCCACATTTTTTCCCTTTGTAAATTGAACCAAATGCGCCAGCGGCGTCTTCTATTACCCATAAATTATACTTTTTAGCCATACTTAAGATTTCATCCATGTTCGCGGGATTACCAAAAAGATGTACTGGTATAATAGCTTTGGTTCTGGATGTAATGCGTGTTTCTATCTGGTTGGTCGAAATATTAAATGTGTCCAGATCTACGTCAACAAGAACAGGTTTTGCATTAAGCAATTCCACCCCGTTCGCAGTGGCAGGAAAAGTATAAGCGGGTACAATAACTTCATCACCAGGTTTGATACCAGTTGCAATCAACGAAAGATGGAGTGCAGCAGTACCTGAAGAAACTGCTATTGCATATTTGATTCCGAGGTATCTGGCAATTTGATTTTCAAAAAGGGATACATACTTCCCCTGAGTGAAAAACCCGGTTTCCAGTATCTTTCTGGCTAAATCCAATACAGCATCTTTATTTTCGATGCAGGGCCTCGAAAGTCTTATTTTCTTCTTCATATCAGCTCTATTGTATTTTTATACCATTCAATAGTTTTCTTAATTCCATCATTCAGATTTACCTTAGGTTCAAAACACAATTTTTCTCTGGCCTTACTAATGCTGGGGATTCTCAGATTAACGTCGACGTAGGGAGCAGAAACATGAATGACAGGAGAAGAAGACTTAGCAAGTTGTATAATCTTTTCTGCCAGTGAAAGAATTGTAATAGTTCCTTTTGGATTGCCGATATTGAATACTTCACCGATCGCTTCTTCCTTTTCAAGACATAGAAGTATTCCTTCTACCATATCATCGATATAACACCAGGACCTTATTTGATCGCCATCTCCATGGATGATAAGGGGTTCATTCTTGATTGCACGAATTACAAATTGATGAATGGCACCTTCGCCAACCTGGCCTGGTCCATATATATTAAATGGACGCAATGTTACAGTTTTTAGCCTAAATTGCTTATAATAACTGAGGACTAAGTGTTCAGCCGTAAGCTTGCTTACTGCATATGTCCACCGAGCTTCACCGACAGGTTGAAGATTTATTGATGCGTCTTCTTCTACACGAAAAGCATTAATTCCGAACACTTCACTGGTAGAAAAGTTAACGAATCGTTCAATCCTGTCTAAAATGTTCAGCTCTTTTAGAGATTTCAAAATGTTATAGGTTCCAACTAAGTTGACTTCTATGGTTTTTGTCGGGTTTTTAATTACATTATCAACACCTGCGATTGCAGCCATATGAAGAACAAAGTCAATATCTTGTGGTATATGTGTTTTTAAAAACTCATAATCAAGAATGTCTCCCTGGATAATATGTAAATTAGGATGAGTAAAAAATGTAGTTTGTTTAAGTGCATTCCTCGAAAGATTGTCATAGACCACGATTTCATTAGAAGGGATCAATTTTTTAATCAAGTTGCTTCCGATGAAACCTGCGCCACCTGTAATAAAAAACTTCTTATTTTTAATCATCATTACTTCTTTGTCATGTTCAAGACAGGTCTGTGGTAACTACAATTCACAGTCTATTACTATTTTTTACAACTTTTATCCATTCTTCTATTTTTTTAAGTTCTTCATAGGTATTGATATCACAGCTTTCCTCAGGTGGTATTTCCACTGTGTGTATCTTAAGCCCATCTTTTAGATATTCTTCATAAACGTCTGTGAGATAATATTCACCAGCGGCATTGTTATTCTTAATTTTTCGCAATTCCTGATAAATTGAATTAGATTCACAAACAATGAATCCCGCGTTGACCTCTTTGATTTGAAGGATTTTTTCATCAGCATCTTTTGCTTCTACAACGCCTGCGAATTTTCCATCAATCCGCACCACCCTTCCTTTACTTCCTGGATTAGGCAATATTGCAGTAGCTATAGTGATATCAGCGTGATTTTTAATGTGCTGGTCGACAAGATTGCTAAATGTTGAAGTCGTAATAAGTGGTTTATCCGCATATGTCACAAGAAGTGTGTAATCTGAATTTTCAAAAATTCTGGATGTGGTCAAAAGTGCGTGTCCGGTGCCAAGTGGTATCTCTTGAATAACGTATTCAATTCCATCAAACTTACCCAGCACTTTTTTTGTTTCATTATGATATGGACCAACCACGACCACGATCTTATTGACCACCGGCTGTATAGCTTCAATAATTTTTACAATCAGAGGTTTACCTTGATACTCGGTTAAAAATTTGTGTTTTTTTTCTTTATACCGAGAACTTTTCCCCCCTGCAAGTACGATGCCTGAAACAGTTTTCATGGATAAGATTATACACTATCTTCTGATATTTTCAATATTGTCTTTGAGAGCAAATTCAAAATTATATCTGCATCAATCTGTCTCATACAGGAATGATGAGAACACCTCTTTTGATAGCAGGGCGGGCATATATTTTTTGCACGAACAGAGACAATTCCTGGTGGACAATGATTTTCTGGATCTGTGGGCCCAAATATTGCTACTGTAAAGGTCCTGGTTGCGGCTGCCAGATGCATCGGACCACTATCAGTGGTGATAATCGTCTTCGCATTCTCTATAATTAGCGCTAAATCTGAAAAACTTGTTTGGCCTGAAATGTCAATAATTTTTCCATCGATTTGAGATGCAATTTTACTATTTATTGGTCTGGCATGCTTATCGCCCACTAAGACAATAGAAAATCCTTTGTTTATAAGAGAATTTCCCAAATTGACCCAGTGATCTGTCAACCAGAGTTTTGTTTGCCATTGCGTTGACGCAGCGGGATGAAACACAATATATTTTTTTGCTTCCAGGCCATAGTTTTCAAGAAATTTTTCAAAATCCTTCCTTTTTTCATTAGAAATCCAGACCTGCAAATATCCAGATATAGACGAACCTGTGACTTGTTTCCAGAATTTTAACTGGGAATTTATGGGATCAAGTCCAGTCGCTTTTTTTATCCCCTGGGTTAGCAGCAATTTTCCCAATTGTTTTTTATAAAGGCCAATTCTTTGACGACTTCCAATTAGAAAAGTAAAAAAATTAGTTTTTAAATTGCCTTGTAAGTCAATGGTGACATCGTAATTTCTTGTGCGGATAGTCATCATTATCTTTGTAAATTTAAAAATATTTTTTTTGTTGGGTAATGTGAATATTTGTTTTATCAAGGGACAATCCCGATAGATTTCGGCATAATTTTCGGTTGTAAGAAGAGAAATTTCTGAATTGTGGAAAATTTTTGCTGCGATATCAATAGAGACAGAAAAAAGAATCATATCTCCGAATGCGCCTGTTTTTATTAAAAGTACGTGTTTCATATTATTCAGAGCAGTTCCTGGTATACCTTTACAGTTTTCTCTACCATTTGTTGAATGGAGAAATGATTTATAACAAATTCTTTGGCGTTGATTACCATGTGATTTAATTCCTCTGGATATTGAATAACGAATTCGATCGCTTTTGCCATCGCTTCGATATCGCACGGCGCTGTGAGAAGTTCTGTTTCTGTTTTGATAAATCTTTCTTTTTCTATGCCATTCAATGTAGTCAAAACCGGAACTCCAGCGAGCTGTGCTTCATAAACACTTCTACCCAGCCATGGGATAATTCCCTTTCTTAATGTTTCCGTTTCTATATGAGGTGCTACAAGGAGATCAATTTCAGGTAGGTAGTCAGATGCTCTACCCTGTAGAAACAACACTTCAATGCCAAGTTTTTTACCCAGAGATTCAAGATGTTTTTTGTAGGGGCCGTCTCCTATGATGTGAATTTTTATATGTGGCGCGTTCTGTCTTGCTATCGCAGCTGCGCGGATCAAATACTGAAATCCCTTTAATTTTGTCAGTCTTCCAATACCACCTATAATGAATCCAGAGTGTTGTTTTCTGGGAAGACTGACGTACGGTTCAAATTTTATTCCATTATGTACGACTCGAACACGGTCCGGGTGTGCTCCCAGTTTTTTGATCGCAAATTCGCCAAGGGTATTGCTTATTACAATCACTCGTTCTCCTCTGCCCATGATTTTACTATAGTATGAAGGGCTGTAAAAGCCGTGGATACTTGTTATGAACCGTGTTTTCTGATATCTTGCCAGTGCGTAATAGCCAATCCATGCAGGAAATCTGCTCCTGCAGTGGAGAATATCTGGTTTTTCATCTGCAATAAGTTTTTGTAAAATTCTCAGAGATTTCCAAAAAATAACTGGTGTTTTTTTATTCATGGGCAGATTGAACCATCTGATGTCTTCTTTTTCTATTAGAGGGATGTAGCTGCCGGGTCCTGAAATGATAGTGACATCGACACCCATTTTCTTCATACCGCATGCAAGATCAAAACTTCCTTCTTCCACACCACCAAGATTCATTTCAGGAACCATGAGAAAGACTTTCATGCTATTCAAACAGATATAGTTGTTTGTTTTCATCAAGGATAAGACGGGCAGCTTCGATAACAGCATCAGAAGTTATACTTTTGATACATTGGTAATTTTTGGTACATCTATATTTCCTATTACATGGAAAGCAATCAATTTGGCTATGTATGTTAATGTATCGCGTTCCTACAGGACCAAATCTGTATGGATTGCCAGCCCCAAAAATAGCAACAATAGGTGTTTTTACAGCACAGGCAAGATACAAAAAAGAGCCGTTTCGAGTAATTGCAAGATTGGCTCTGGATAGAAACGCAGCAATTTCACGAAAGTTAACAGTTTGTGACATATCAATAATATCGTGTGGATATTTTGTTGAATTGATAATTTCACTGACAACAGGATCATTTTTATTTCCGAAGACAAGAATTTTTGCATTGTATTCTTCAATGAGAGTGTCGCAAACCTTGATATAATTAGAAACATCCCACTGATCCAGAATGTCTGTATTGCCTATATGAATTGCGACCAGTGTTGACGAATTACTTATATTTTTTGACTTCAAAAATTCTTTCACTTTTTCTCTATCAATTTCAGAAACAGGGAAAAATAGTTCAACTTTTTCGGGTTTTCCAAATACTGGCTCAATCAATCGTAAAAAGTTAATGCTTTCGTGAGTGAAAAACCTATCAGTAAATATCCTGATTTTCAGGAAATTCAGTTTTGTTTTTGCCCGCAAAATATAAGGAATTATTGATGGACGAAACGATATGATGAGTTTATATCTTTCTGTACATAGTGTCCTGTAGGTTCGTATAAAACCGTGTTTTTTATGGACAATAATCCGATCAAACCATCTGTACTCTTTCAGAAATTTTTCTGATTCGGCTGTTGCAACAATATCAATTTTGGCGACATTATCATGATCTTTGATCTGTTTTATCACTGGAGTTAACAATAAACAACTTTCGATGCTGGTTCCATCAATAATCAGGACCCTTACTGATTCACCAGATTTATGATTTTCTTTGCGCATTGTGTTGAATCATCAAGGATTGAAAAAGTTCTTAAATTGGAAATTTTTAATAGAAACTCTGGAATTTTTTCAAATTCGTCAGCCGAGATATACAAACAATATTTGTTTTTAACAAGTGTCTCTATGGTTGTATCGAAAACAATCTTTTTTCTTTTTCTACCGGTACCCAGAACAATTACAGGTTTACCGGTGGAACACGCCTCAGACATCATCGTGATGCTATCTTCAGTTACAAAAAGAATATCACAGATTGCCAGAATTCCAAAATAATGTGAATCAAAGCTTATTCCTGGAAACTCTCGGTATACGAAATTTTGAATGTTTGTTGTTTCTTTTAGAAAATAAACAATACTTTCTGGTGTCCTTCTTGAGGTTGTAAGGAAAAAGGCAAAATCCTTTTCTGCCAGCATTTTCAACACGGACAAGAGTTTGTTTGCCCATTCAGTATCTATATAATAGTTCTGGTCATTGCCTCCTATGATAATTCCTATTTTGGTTTTTTCGGGTATTTTTATTTTGTTCAGCATTTTTGACTTTGCGGATTTCAATAAATCGGCATTTACTCTATTCGGTGCCCCGATGGTAACGAGAGTGTTTTTAAATTTTGCAAGAAAAGGATAACGAACAACATCATGTACGGGAACAATTAAAAGGTCGAATTGTTTTAGTGGTACCGTTTCAGGTGTCATGATACAGATTGACCTGGCAGCCAGTTTTCTGGAAATAATAAGATTTACAGGCGCAAGAAAAGAGCCGGCGGAGATTACAATATCAAATTTTTTCGCAGGGATATTAGTTTTTGAGAATATTCTGAAAATCATCTCAGCAAGTTTGTAAGCCCTGACTTTTAATAAGAAAGCAATAATTTTTGTTACAATTTTTGTAGAGCCTTTTCTTCCTGGTAGTTTGTATGATGGCCCTTTGAATTTTACGCGTAGAATGTGGAATTTGTAGCCAGTGGCTTCGGCAACTCCAACAGACTGGTTAGTATTTCCAGGAATACCATCATCCAGCACAAGAATATCCATGGTATTCTAATTCATTCTAACAGGGATTTTTCTTTCAGCAAGAAATTTTTTTATTTGTTTTATTGTAAAGGTTTTAAAGTGAAGCAGTGATGCAAGCAACACGGCTGAAGCACGACATTCCGTAACAGCTTTGTAAATGTGCTCGAGCGAGCCAGCCCCTCCTGAAGCAATGACCGGAATTTTTACTGCTTTTGTAATGTTCGTTAACAATTGAAAATCATATCCGGCTAATGTACCATCGGTGTCAATACTTGTAAGAAGAATTTCACCTGCGCCAAGGTCCTCTACCTGTTTAGCCCATTCTTTTACATTGATCCCTGTTGGAATTTTCCCGGATTCGATATAAACATCCCAGCGATGACTTCCCATTCTTTTTGCATCAATTGCGACGACAATGCATTGGCTTCCAAACTTCTTTGCTGCTTCATAGACGATATTTGGATTCCTTACTGCCTGAGTGTTAATGGAGACCTTATCGGCGCCATTTTCAAGAAGAATGAGAATGTCATCAATTGATTTGATGCCGCCGCCCACAGTGAAGGGTATAGAAATATTTGATGCCACATTTTTCACCAGGTTTTTCAAGGTCTTACGTCCTTCGGAAGTTGCGCTGATGTCAAGGAATACAAGTTCATCAGCTTCCTGGTCGGAATAATACTTCGCAAGGTCTACGACTTCTCCCGCCTGTCTGAGATTTTTAAAATGAATTCCTTTTACTACTTTTCCATCCTTGACATCAAGACAGGGAATTATTCTTTTTGCAAGCATATTATTTCATTCTCAAAAAATTTTTTAACAAGCGCAATCCATGTTTTGCACTTTTTTCAGGATGAAACTGTACCCCTATAATGTTATCTTTTTGTACGACAGAAGCAAATTCTATTCCATAGGATGTAAGTGCTACTACAGTGCTTTTTTCTTCAGGAACGCAGTAAAACGAATGGGCGAAATAAAAAAAGGAATTATCCTGTAAATTTTTGAGAAACTTTGAATCACGGATTATATTGACAGTATTCCATCCCATATGGGGAACAGGTAGATTTTCCTTACCCGGCAACTTTCTTACTTCTCCTTTTATGAGTCCAAGCCCTTTTAATTTTCCTTCTTCGCTATGTTCAAAAAACATCTGTAAGCCAAGACATATCCCGAGAAGAAACTTACCTTTTTTAATCTCTTCTTTTACTGCCTCAGATAAGCCTGTTTTTTTTAAATATTTCATTGCATGGTCAAAAGCTCCGACTCCTGGCAGTATAATCCTATCGATATTTCTCAACATTTCTGGTTTTGACACAACCATCACTTCCTCATGCAAATTTCTGATGCTGACGATAACACTAAAAATATTACCAGCGCCGTAGTTTATTATGCCAGTCATATCTGAATTAGAATTTAAAAGTTACAGAAACACACAGTTATACAAATTCTATAGTACCAGGCGGTTTCGGTGTTACATCATAAAGAACCCTTGCAATACCCGGAATTTCTGTAAGAATTCTCTTTGCAATTTTGTCAAGTTTTATCCAGGGTATTCTATATGACCTGGCGGTCAGAGAATCCTTGGATTCTACAATTCTGATTGCTATGATATCGCCCACAAATGCAGATTCGTTTTGAATACCTGTTGCTTTATCAGTGAGTAATACAGGAAAACCCTGAAAAATTTTGGGACTCATCAATTCTGATTCCACAATCTCAGTGGCCTTCCTGATTTTTTCAACTCGTTCATAGGTTACTTCTCCTGTGATTCGCAATGCAAAACCAGGTCCGGGAAATGGCTGAATTCTTAAAAACTTTGGTGGGATGTCAAGATTTTTGGCGACCATTTTAACCCGAGATTTTGTCAATTCTTTCAGGGGCTCAAATAGATTTAATCCATAGTTTGCAGGATTAATTCCTGCTTCGTGTAATACATTAAAATGTGTTTTTATTCCCTTTTGGGTTTCAACGATATCTGAAAGTATTGTCCCTTGAACCAGTAAATCTGCTGCGTAACTTCTCATTGCCTGACTCATAATTCTATAAAAAACGTCTCTGAAAGTTTTCCTTTTCTCTTCAGGCGAGATGATTCCTTTTAATGCCGAAATGAAGTCATTTTGTTTATCCCATCGTTGAAGTTCTATATTGTATTTCTTTCTGAAATATTCTTCGATCTGTTTAACTTCGTTTTGTCTCATTAGACCTGTATCAATAATAAAAGGTATTGTTTGCCCCTCCTGTTTTATTGTTGCCTTTCTGGCGATTTCAAAGCAAACCATACTATCGATTCCACCAGAAACAGCCACAATGATGCGTTTTCCGCTGGCCTGGGAACGGAGATTCTGAATTTTCCTGGTGATAAATTTTTTTGGTTCAAATCGTTCCATTATACTAATTATAACATAGATTTCTGCATTTCAATAGTTGAGCAATTCTTCTTTCGTATTAAAAAATTTTTCAAAAAGCCATCTTTTAAAAGATTGATCGGGTTCGATTTTTGTTTCGATAACAAGCCCATATAAGGGTATAATTATCTTCAGATTTTTAAGTTTTACAAGGTCTTTTTCAGTAGTGATTGCAATATCAAGGTTCATCCGAAAGAAAATTTCCTGTAGTTCCTCTGCATCTTTTTCACAATATTGAAAATGGTCAGGATACCATGTTGCGTAAATTTCCTGAGGACCAAGTTGTTCAACCTTGTCGATAAAATCCAAAGGTTTTGCGATACCACAAAATGCAAGAACCTTTTTATTCTTAACTATAGACAATGAAATTTTTTCTCCCTGCACATTTTCTAAATATAACGGAGAGTATTCTAAAAAGTAAATCGGTTTGTTGAATTTTTTAATCTGATTAGTAAACCTGGAATAATTTCGATTGGTATTTCTTTTCTTCACAATGATTGCGTCTGCATACTTCAGAAAACTTATGGAAAAGCGCATTCGTCCCGATGGAATTAAAAAATTGACCGGTGTTTTTGGATCAACAAGAACAATATTAATTTTGTTAGAAATTTCAAAATACTGAAACCCGTCGTCAATAATAACAAGTTCTGGGTTTTTGCCAAGAGTTTCATAGAATATCTGTTTACGGTTTTTCCCGGACAAAACCTCTAATTCTGGTAATACATTTGAGATAACAATAGATTCGTCTACACTTTTTCTATTCTTTGCATAACTTATAATGCAGATTTTTGATGCAGAATTTTTAAGGATTTTTGCGACTTTTATTGTTACGGGTGTTTTGCCTGTACCACCTACTTCCAGATTTCCAACGGATACTACTACTGTTTTTACCACCTCCTTGTTTGCTCTAATATATTTGATATAACAACCTAAAAGCCACAAAAGAGATAATGGATAAAACAAAATCGCCCAGATTCTTGAGAGTATGTTATTGTTCTGAATCAATATTAAAGCATCGTGCGATTTCTTAAAAAAGGGTCTGCTGGACCTGACTCTCAGAAAGTAGCGGATTGATCTTAACTGTTCCGAATTCTCCATCATATCCAGGTATAACAATAAGTTTTTCTTCTCTGACAAGTTTTATACCAGTCGCGAGCTCTTTTGGCAAATTTGAAAACAGCTCCTGTTCTGATATCTCAAGTAAAATTTTCAATTCAGGACCCAGTTTGCCGATAACCTGGGTATACATCTGCATTGTGAAATTTGAATCCATATCTTTTTGATAAACAGAAGCGATAATCTGATCAAGGGGAACAAGGCGTTTATATCCAATTTTATTTGCAGGTTGATTCTGATTTTTTCTATCCGCAAGAGTCATCACTCTATGCATTACGCCAACTGTCACCTTTTTTCCACATACAGGACATAAAAATTTATTCTTTAGTGTCTCTTCCGGAGAAAGCCGAACCTTACAAAATCTATGACCATCATAGTGATACTTACCTTCTTCAGGAAAGTACTCAATTGTAAATAAAAATCTTGTCTTGTCCTGAGTTTTAAGAATTTCTTTTAATTCCATAAAAGAGAATGGCTTTGAAAAAACATTTGCCTCTCTTCCGATTTTTTGTGGCGAATGAGCATCTGAATTTGAAATCAATGTAAACTGGTCAAGCATTGAAAGTAGCCAATTCATAGGAGGGTCACTGCTAAGACCTGTTTCAAGTGCAAAAATATTATTAATTTCTTCTTCAAAACAGTCCTCGATTCTGTCAAAACCAGAATTTGTTCCAAATAGCGAAAAGTGCGGTGTCCAGATATGTGCCGGGACAACGAAACCTTCTGGATCAGCGTCTCTAACCATTTTAACAAGTGTCCTTGTATCAATCTGAAGAATTGGTCTACCGTCAATAAGCAAATCTGTAAACTTTTCCAGATTCTTGTTAAATGTTTCAGCGCCTTCAAACGATTGAAAAAATACAATATTGTGAATTTTCCTGACCACCTTATTTTTAGTGAATATGTTGTTTACTTCACCTGTTAAAATAAAGTCAATGTTATCAAATTTATAAATTCCTGCTTGTTCTGAAGGTTGAAGCTTTTTTCTGAGTTCAGAAAACCATAACGGATGCGTAATATCCCCGGTTCCGAGTAAAGAGATGCCTTTGTTTTTTGCCCAGCGGGTAAGGTGTTCTATATCCATATTTTTGCTGGTGGCACGGCTGTATTTCGAGTGGATATGAAAATCTGCAATGTACATGTTTACCCTTTCTCAATTTTTAAAAATTCTTTTTTCAGTATTCTGGACAACTCTTCGAGAGATTGAGAAATAACTTTTGTAGATGCAATGGACGGCATAAAGTTAGTATCCCCATTCCATCTTGGAACAATGTGTATATGAAGATGCCCTGGAAGTCCTGCACCTGCACACCTGCCAAGGTTGACGCCTACGTTGAAACCATGTGGTTTTAATGTTTTGTTTAGAATTTGAATGGCTGTTTTCAGAATATTGAACATTTCGCAGACCTCTTTTCCCTGTATTTTGTCAAAATCTTTCTTGTGCTTAATGGGTGCTATCATGAGATGTCCATTGTTATAGGGATAGATATTCATAACAACCATGGTATAGGTGCCCTTCCATAAAAGAAATTCGCTTCTTTTTTTATTACTGATTTCACAGAGGAAACATTTTTTGCTTTTTACTTTCTTAATGAAATTTATTCTCCATGGTGCCCACAGGATATTCATTGTTTCTTTTTTCATCGTTTACACCTGCTAAAATATCGGTACCTGCTTTTTTCAGATATTCCTTCAACACTTTCTTCTTATTTTCAATCTTACCACTCAAAACCAGTTCTTCCAAATTTTTCTTAATTAGTCCAACTTGCTTTCCTGGTTTGATATTAAGAATTTCCATTATATCAAATCCATCAATCGCAAGTTTGAATTTTGCCAGACGCATCTTTTTGTTTACCTGTTTTATCCGTTCATACAGAGCGAGAATCTTTTCTCTTCCCTGATTCACCTTTTTTTCGTTCTTGCTTGTGATATCTGCTCTGGCAATAATAAAAAGTCCTTTCATATGTGCACCTATTTCTCTAATAAATCGGGCAAGAGCAGTATCAGTGGGATTTTCTTTTGCCAGAAGATGAGGTCTGAGATGATGTCTTATTAGTAATCCAATTGTTTCTGTGTCATTTTGTGAAACTTTCAATTTTTCACAAACTTTTATGCTCATTTTTGCGCCAATGATTTCGTGTCTGTGAAACGATACTTTGCCGTTTTCAACTTTTAATGTTTTGGGTTTACCTATATCATGAAGAAGAGCTGCCAATCGAAATACCGGACTTTTTGTCAGGGAAGCAGTGTTGTCAAGTACTTGAAGTGTATGTTCGAAAAGCTCCTTGCATGGGTGACTTGTTCTTTTTTCTTTCAATAATGCGACTTCGGGTAGAATTAATTCAAGTATACCAATTTCATCCATAAGAAAAAATCCCTTTGATGGCTTTCTGGCAGCAATAATTTTCATTATTTCATCTGCAATTCTTTCCTGGCTTACTATTAACAAACGTTTTGCATTATTTGCCATTGCTCTTTTTGTGTTTTCTTCTATGTTGAAATTTAATGTTGTTGCAAATCGTATACCTCTAAGAATTCTGAGTGGGTCGTCATAGAATGTTTTATCAGGGTCAACTGGTGTTCTGATGATTCTTGCCCGGATATCTTTTTTTCCGCCAAATGGGTCAAGTATCTGGCCAGTTAATAAATTCAACGCTATCGCATTGATAGTAAAATCTCGACGTGCCAGATCTTCAAGTACTGTGGCTGGTTTTACATGGGGTTTTCGAGAGTTTTCGTCATAACTTTCTTTTCTTGCGGTTGCAAATTCTATTTTGTTTTTGTTAATTTCAATCATTGCTGTGCCAAATCTTCCGTAAAAAATTGGTGAGGGATATCCGTATGTTTTTGCAAAGAGTCGTGCAAACTCAAGGGCATCAGTTTCTACCATGACATCAATATCATGCGTTCTGCGTCTTAAAAATTTGTCTCTAATATAGCCGCCAACAAGATAAGGTGTTATACCGCTCTTAATACCAATATTTTTTATCTGTTCTATGATGAGTTCAGGCAATACTGTCATAAATCTCCTAAAAGAGGCCAACAATTCTACCTTTTTCGTCTATGTCCACGCGCGTTCCTGCAGGTTCTGTCGGGAGTCCGGGCATGGTCCTCATCTTTCCACAGAGCGGGTATATAAATCCAGCTCCTGCTGAAAGCCGTACGTCTTCTATCGGTAGAGTAAATCCTTTCGGTGCACCCTTGAGATTAGGGTCATGGGATAGAGAAAGATGGGTCTTTGCCATACAGATTGGTAGACTGTTGAATCCCCAGCGGGTGTACAATTTTATTTTTTCTTCTGCCGTTGGCGAATAAGAAACTCTTTCAGCTCCATAAATTTTTGTCGCGATGATTTCTATTTTTTCCTTTATAGATTTTTCAAGCGGATAAAGAAAATGGAAGTCGTGTTTTTCTTCGCATGCCTCCAGAACCTTGCTTGCAAGAGATAGTCCGCCATTCCCACCTTCTGCCCAGACATTGCTTACTTCTGCTGCCTTTGCTCCTGCATTAAGAGCCAATTCTTTTACCAGCTCAACTTCTCTTTCTGTGTCAGTGGTAAATCGATTGATTGCCACCACAGCGGGAATTCCAAAAAGACTAACGTTTTCGATATGTTTTGTAAGATTGGTTGAACCCTTTTTTATAGCGTCCAGATTTTCTTCAATCAGTCCTTTATCGAGAGGTTTTCCTGGTATAACCTTGAATTGTCCACTGTGCATTTTCAAAGCCCTGATGGAACAAACAATTACCACGCAATCTGGTTTCAATCCGCTATATCTGCACTTGATATTTGCAAACTTTTCAAATCCGCAATCTGCGCCGAAACCGCTTTCTGTTACAACATAATCTGCGAGGCGAAGTGCAATTTTATCTGCTATAATTGAACTGTTTCCATGCGCAATATTTGCAAAAGGTCCCGCATGGACAAACACAGGGGTATGTTCAAGTGTTTGCATCAATGTTGGCTTAATTGCATCCTTTAGGAGAACTGTCATTGCACCAGAAGCTTTCAAATCTGCCGCTGTTACAGGTGCACCCTTTTTTGTTGTTCCAATAATAATGTTTGATAATCTTTTTTTCAAGTCAAAAATATCGCTGGTTAACGCAAGAATTGCCATTACTTCTGAGGCGACTGTGATATCAAAACCTGTTTCCCTTGGAATTCCATCATCTTTTCCGCCAAGGCCTATAATGATATGGCGAAGTGCTCTATCGCTTACATCAACTACTCTTGGCCAGGTGATTGAAAGTGGATCAATATTTAGAGGATTGCCTTTTAAAAGAGAGTTATCAATAAATGCAGCCAGAAGATTATGAGCAATCCCAACAGCGTGAACATCTCCTGTTAGGTGAAGATTGAAATCCTCCATCGGAATAACCTGTGAGTATCCGCCTCCTGCTGCACCTCCCTTAATGCCGAATACAGGTCCAAGAGATGGTTGACGGATACAGGTGAAAACCCTTTTTTTAAGCTTTCCAATTGCTTGCGAGAGTCCTATTGTGGTAACCGTCTTTCCTTCTCCCAGTGGGGTTGGTGTAATGGCAGTAACATCAATGTATTTACCCAGAGGGTTGTGTTCAATCTTCCTCATAATTTCAAGAGAAACCTTTGCTTTATAATTTCCATAAAGCTCAAGAAATTCCTCATCAATACCAATACTCTCAGCGATTTCTCGAATGTCTTTTATTTTTGCTTTTTGTGCAATTTCAAGATCTGATAACATTTTTCCTCCCTTTCGTGAGTTTGTAAAAATTAGTTTAGAAATTGCATCTTTGCCGCAAGCACAGTATTTCTCAATAAAATTGCAGTGGTTACTGGTCCTACCCCACCAGGGACAGGTGTAATCCACGATGCATTTTCTTTTGCAACTTCAAATTCAACATCTCCCACAATTTTATCACCCAGTTTATTGATTCCAACGTCTACAACTATTGCATCCTTCTTTACCCAACTACCTTTGATTAAATGAGCCTTTCCAACAGCAACCACAAGGATTTCTGCTCTACTGACATGGGTTTCGAGCATACCACTATCACTGGTTCCAATATGGCATATACTCACAGTGGCAAATTTATCAACAAGCAAAAGCGCAACTGGTTTGCCAACGATGTCGCTGTGACCTACCATCACAACTTCTTTACCATAAAGGTTAACGCCAGTGGAATCGATCAATTCTTTTACGGCAAGTGCAGTGCATGGAGCCAGCACCGGTCTACCATACACGATCCAGCCTAAATTTGCTGGATTAACACCTTCCACATCCTTTTCCGGACTGATAGTAGATTGAACTTTTCTTACATCCATACTTGGTGGCAGTGGCATTTGTAATATAATGCCGGTAACTGTTCTATCCTCGTTTAAATTTTTTATAAATTGAATCAGATCAGATTCAGAAACGTTTCCATCAAGATTTTTTACTTCGTGCTCTATACCAATTGCACCACAGCTTTTTTTCTGCGCACCAAGATAAACGAGAGACGATGGATTTTCTCCCACCTGTACAGCAACGAGTTTTGGAACGATTCCCCTTGTTTTTAATTGCTCAAGGTCTTTCTTTACTATCTGCTTGATTTTCTCAGCAATTTCTTTTCCTGCAAGAATTTGAGCAGCCATCTTCCCTCCATTGTTTGGATTATGTTCTCAAAGAGATTTTTGCTCCCACCTTTTTTATTATGTCAACTGCTTTGTCTGTTAATAAAGACAAAATTTGTAATTTGTTTTTTATCTCTGCTGCGTATTTGTCATCTTTAATTTCAACAAGGTTTATTAAAACATTAATTACTGTTGCTCTTATCACACCCTCGATCAATGAAGTGGACACTCCGACGTCACTTATCAAATAAGGATTACAGTGATCCATAAGCATTTCGTTCCAATGTAACATGGATTTGCAATAATCAAGTATCTGGATATGTAAATCAATACTTTTCTTCAACACATCTTCGTGTTCTTTCGTCCTGGTTGGGTCTTTTCTGAGAAGCTTCATTGTTTCCTGGATTTGTCTATAGATGATACTGTCCTGTTCAACATATTTGTTTAATACTGGTTGTATTTGTAAGGCATTATCTAAAATATCTTTCGAGATTTTTCGGGAATTTTCTCCTACTTTTGAACTGTCAACCGTGTAATTACATACCATCACAATCAAGGCATTTGCGAGGGCGAGAGATAAGATTGCCGCGCTGCCGCCGCCAGGGCATGGTGATTTTCCAGAAAGTCGATCAATATATTTTTGCAAAGGTTCCTTGAGATATTCGTATTCCATTTGGCTTTGTTCAGTATGCAGATCTATTTGTATTTAGACAGATCAAATATGAATTCTGTGATGATATGCTGCTGTACTTGTTGCCCAACGACTATTTCTGACTCATGATGATGTTCGTGTTCATGAGGTTTTTGTTCTTTTTCTTCCTTAGGAAGAATTTCAATACATAATTTAACTATGGCGTTTTCGGGAATATCCTTTTTAGAAAATCTTACTTCTCCATTAATCTGTTGATAATAATCCCGGTTAAACTCTCCAAAAGGGGGAAAATGGGCATACACAGGTTCAACTCGTGTCTTATCATAAATAAGGTAAGCTTTTATTCTTCTCGAAGCGTCAGGTTCGTTTCCATAGGTCAAAATCAGAAAATTAAGAGTATTGCTTTTCGCAGCAACCGCTTTTCTTATTATGTTTATATCAGGTTTAAGATTTTTCTCAGCGGCATTTTTTGCCATTTGTGCGGCATGTAAAAACGGAGTAAAGTACACCGCTCTACCCTTGCCTATTTCATATCCAAGATAAACACTCCATGGTTCCATGAATTCATAGTTAGAAACACCTGCTTTTGATTTGCCATATTCGATGGCTTCCTGCAATAATTTTTCATCAATATTTACTGAGGGCTTTTTTTCTTTTGAGCACCCGGAAAAAAGCATACCGACCATTAAAATTGCAAGAGCGACTTTGCAGATTTCTTTTTTGTTCATGTTAATAAATATATTCATTTTTGATTTTTCTGTCAAGTAAGTATAAAATATAATTCTAAGTAAAATTTGTGGCACCAAATAATATTTTTACAACAATATCATGGACAGAATAATATTTTTTGATACAACATTAAGGGACGGCGAACAATCTCCTGGAGCCAGCCTTACAAGCAGCGCCAAGCTGACGATTGCCAGACATCTTGCAAAATTGAATGTCGATGTAATCGAGGCGGGTTTTCCGGTGGCGTCAGAAGACGATGCGTATGCCGTAAAATTGATTGGAAAAGAGGTTAAAGGTCCTGTAATTTGCGCACTTGCGCGATGTGTACCAAAGGACATAGAAATTGCACTGAAATCTCTTGAAAGTGCGCAAAAGCCACGTTTACATCTTTTTCTTGCAACGTCAGAAATTCATAGAAAATTCAAGCTTGTAAAAGCAAAAAGTGAAATAATAAGGATTGCCAAAGAGATGGTAAGTTTTGCGAAAAAGTTTATTGACGACATTGAATTTTCTCCTGAGGATGCCACCAGAACTGAACCCGATTTCCTTCTCGAGGTGTGCAAAACTGTTGTAGATGAAGGTGCAAGGACTCTTAACATACCCGACACAGTTGGTTATGCTGTTCCTGAAGAGTATGGAGCATTGATTAAGTTTTTAAGAGAAAAAATCCCACAGGAAATTGTTATCAGTGTGCACTGTCACAACGATCTTGGACTTGCGGTTGCGAATTCGCTTGCTGCTGTAAAAAATGGTGCCAGACAGGTCGAGTGCACGATCAATGGTATTGGTGAACGGGCTGGAAACGCGTCTCTTGAAGAAATAGCGATGAATCTCATTGTGAGAAAAAAATATTACGGAGTGAGGGTTGACCTGGAGACGAAACACATTTACAGAATTAGCAAACTTGTGTCTTCTCTTACCGGGATTCCTGTGCAACCGAATAAAGCCATAGTGGGAGATAATGCTTTCAAACACGAATCAGGGATTCATCAGGATGGTGTAATAAAATGCAGAGAGACCTATGAAATTATGCATCCAAAGATGGTAGGAATTCCAGAAAGTACCCTTGTTCTTGGAAAGCATTCCGGCAGGCACGCATTGAAATTGCGACTGGAATCTCTTGGTGTTTCTGTTGACGAAAATACACTGAATAAGATTTTCGAACAGTTCAAAAAACTTGCAGATAAGAAGAAAGAAGTCAATGATCTTGACCTCCTTGTTCTTGCTGAGCAGGAGACAATATCTGCTGTTGAACCGACTTATACTCTGGAGTATTTCCATATCATTTCAGGTACTTCCACATTGCCAAGCGCGACAGTAAGAATTCGAAAAAAGAACGAAATTATTGAAGATGCTTCTCTTGGTGATGGTCCAATTGATGCTCTTTACAAAGCAATAGACAGGATAGTAAAAATATCACCAAAATTACAGGAGTATAAAATTTCAGCAGTAACCGGTGGAAAAGATGCTCAGGGTGAGGTAATTGTTTCACTTATGATTGATGGCATGAGAGTTGCAGGGAAAGGAGTAAGTACTGATATAATTGAAGCAAGTGCCAGAGCTTATCTTAATGCCATCAATCAATATTTATCAAGAAAGAATCTGGTGAAGAAGAAATATCGTGGTACTTAAATTCCTAACACATTGGTATCGAAAGGATTTCGATGACAATCACTGAAAAAATACTTGCGGCACATTCGGGATCGAAGGAAGTTTTTCCTGGACAGTTCATAGAAGCGAATGTTGATTTAATTCTTGCCAATGACATTACTGGACCACTTGCAATTGAGCAGTTTAATAAGGCAGGAGCAAATAAAGTTTTTGATCCAGGGAAGATCGTCCTTGTTCCTGACCACTTTACACCCTGCAAGGATATTAAGAGTGCTGAAATGGTAAGACTTCTGAGAAATTTTTCCAAAAGGCATGGTGTAAGGTTCTATGAAATTGGGAAGGTTGGTATTGAACACGCACTTCTCCCAGAAGAGGGTCTTATTCATGCTGGAGACCTTGTAATTGGAGCAGATAGTCACACATGTACTTATGGCGCTATTGGGGCTTTTTCAACCGGTGTGGGCAGCACAGATGTTGCATTCGCTATGATTACTGGAAAAATCTGGTTAAAAGTTCCATCAACAATTAAATTTATTTATAAAGGTAGGTGTGGTAGATATGTGGGTGGCAAAGATATTATTCTTTACACTATTGGCAAAATTGGTGTTGATGGTGCCAGATACATGGCAATGGAATTTACTGGAGAAGCAATTGAAGATCTTTCTATGGATGACAGATTGACGATTTGTAATATGGCGATTGAAGCAGGCGGGAAAAATGGTATTATTGCGCCAGATAGAATTACAGAAGAATTTCTGGTTTCTGTTGCGAGTGAAAAGGGAATATTTTATAAAAGCGACAAAGACGCAAAATACGAAAACATTATTGAAATAGATGTGGGAACTATTGAACCTCAGGTGTCAGCACCTCATTTGCCATCCAATGCAAAAGATGTCAGAGAATTTTCAAATGTGAGAATTGACCAGGTTGTTATTGGATCTTGCACAAATGGGCGAATTTCAGACCTCAGAAAAGCTGCGATGATTGCAAAGGGCAGGACTGTACATCCAGAAGTGAGGACAATTATTATACCTGCAACACAGAAGGTTTACCAGCAGGCGTTAAAGGAAGGATTGATTGATGTTTTTGTTGAGTCCGGTTGCGTGATAAGCCCTCCTACCTGTGGCCCGTGTCTTGGTGGACACATGGGAGTTCTTGGGAAAGGTGAGGTGGCGATTGCGACCACAAACAGAAATTTTATCGGCAGAATGGGACATCCTGAAAGCATGGTTTATCTTTCAAATCCTGAGGTTGCAATGGCATCTGCAATCATGGGCAGAATTTCACACCCAGATGAGGTGAAACATGGTTATTAAGGGAAAAGTATGGAAGTTTGGTGATCACATTAACACAGATGACATTATAGCCGCCCGATATCTGAATACGACTGATATTAAAGAACTGGCTTCTCATTGTATGGAAACAATTTTTCCTGATTTTTCAAGGAAAATTGAGAAAGGGGATATTATCGTTGCTGGTGAAAATTTTGGCTGCGGTTCAAGTCGGGAACACGCGCCCCTAGCAATAAAAGGATGTGGTATTTCAGTTGTTATTGCAAAGAGTTTTGCAAGGATTTTCTTCAGGAATGCCATCAATATTGGACTTCCAATTATTGAGACACCGTTTACTGAACAGATTTCACAAGGCGATATCCTGGAAATCGATTTTGACACCGGAACAATGGTAAATTTAACAAGAGGTGAAACAGGAACCTTTATGAAATATCCTGATTTTCTTCAACAGATTATCGAAAGTGGAGGATTAATGTCATGGGTAAAGGAAAAACATATAAGGTAGGGGTGATTCCGGGCGATGGTGTTGGTCCAGAGATTATTAGTGCAGGAATGGAGGTTTTAAAGGCAGCCGCTGATAGATTTAATTTTCAACTGGATACAGTTTACTATGACTTTGGAGGAGACAGGTATCTTAAAACGGGTGAAACCTTGCCTGACTCTGCAATAGAAGAATTCAAAAAGCTTGATGTGATATATCTTGGTGCAATTGGACATCCTGATGTAAAACCCGGAATACTTGAAAAGGGAATATTATTGAAAATTAGATTTGAACTCGACCAGTATATAAACTTGCGTCCGGTAAAATTATATCCAGGTGTCTGGACACCTTTGAAGGATAAAGGTCCTGAACATATTGACTATGTTGTTGTGAGGGAAAATACTGAAGGTGCTTACTGTGGAATAGGCGGTTTTTTCAAGAAGGGAACCATGGATGAAATTGCCACGCAATTAGATATCAACACCAGAAAGGGTGTTGAAAGGTGCGTGAGATATGCATTTGAACTTGCCAGGAAAAGAAACAAAAACAAGACATTAACATGTGTTGATAAAGCCAATGTTTTAACATTTTCTGGAGACCTGTGGAGAAGGACATGTCAGGAAGTGCAAAAAGAGTATGCTGATATAAAACTTGATTTTGCATTTGTCGATGCAACATGCATGTGGATGGTGAAGAATCCTGAATGGTTTGATGTAATCGTAACAAATAATATGTTTGGCGATATTATTACAGACCTTGCCGCTATTACTCAGGGAGGTCTGGGAGTTGCAGCAGGAGGTAATATCAATCCTGAAGGAGTAAGTATGTTTGAACCGATACATGGCTCTGCCCCCAAATATACCGGGAAAAATGTCATCTGTCCAATAGCCACGATAGCAGCAGGCGCTATGATGCTTGATACGCTTGGGGAGACACTGGCTGCAGAAACCATAGAAAAAGCAATCTGCAAGACGCTTTCAGAAGGCTATATCAAAAGTCTTGAAGCGGGTAAGATGGGGATGGGTACTGCAGAGGTTGGCGCATTAATTGCTGGATTTGTTTCGAGTATTTAATTCTGGGGGTAATGATGGAACATGTTATAAAAAAGTGGAATTTTGTCTGGCAACATTATTTTGATTGGATACGTTCAGCAACAATTGTCGAAAAAGTGATAATGTCTCTGGCTTTTTCTTTTCTCACAGGTGTTTCTGCACAAATTGTAATAAAATTACCATTTACACCTGTCCCCATAACAGGCCAGGTCTTTATGGTGCTTTTAACTGGTGTGTTACTGGGGAAAAACTGGGCAGTTGTCAGTCAAAGTACTTATTTGATTGGCGGGATAACAAAAATTCCATGGTTTTCTGGAGGAACTGGCGGACTGACTCATATTTTTCTTCCTTCCCTTGGGTACATTATTGGTTTTATTCCGGCATCTTTTTTTGTCGGCTATATTACCAGCACGAATACAAAATCTTTCAAATTTACTAATCTGGTTTTACTGATGCTATGTGGAATTTCTATAATTTACATTTTCGGAGCGACATGGTTTTCTTTTGTAATGAGGACTGATTTGAAGCAGACATTGCTTCTTTCAGTTATACCGTTTATTCCATTTGATATTTTGAAAGCATATTTGGTTGCTTTATTAGCATCAGCAATTATTTCGCGTTCCGAAAATTAACGGCTGCGGTCAGGACTTGTTTGTTCAGTATTTCACTGAAAAATGAAGAATTGGTTTTGAAGATTTAATAGGCGGAGGTTTTTTCAATGAAAAAGTATAATGTTGCAGTTGTTGGAGCAGGACTTGTTGGGAAAAAAATGGTTGAAGTTTTACTTGAAAGAAATTTCCCTATTTCTAACCTGAAGGTTCTGGCAACAAGAGAAAGAGATGAAATGATTGCAGGAAGACATTTTCAGATTAGGAAAACTGACGATGCTTCTTTCGACGGTGTGGATTTTGCATTTTTTGCTGGTACTGAGGGAGAAAAAGGGGCAAGCGTTGAGTTTGGCTGGAAGGCAGTTGAAAAAGGAGCAATTGTGATTGACAATGGTGGTGATTTTAGGATGGACCCGAATGTTCCACTTGTAATTCCTGAGGTCAATGCTGAACACTTGAAAAGACACAAAGGTTTTATTGCAAATCCTAATTGTTCTACCATCATCATGTTAATGGCGGTTGCACCACTTCACACAAAATACAGAGCAAAAAGAATTATTGTTTCAACATACCAGGCCGTTTCTGGAACAGGCAGCAAAGCACTGGAAGAACTTGAAAATCAATTGCACCAGTTTGAGAAAGGTCAAAAAGTTACTTTCCAGGTTTATCCCCATAGAATTCTTTTTAATGTGATTCCTCATATCGGAAACATTTCTCACGAATTTCCAGGATACTATACAGAAGAAGTAAAAATGATTCTCGAGACAAGAAAAATTCTTGACAGGTCTGATATTCTGATTTCAGCGACGTGCGTCAGAGTTCCTGTTTTTAATGGACATTCTGAAGCAATTACGGTTCAATTTGAGACCACGCCAGATATCAATGAGTGCCGTGAGATTTTGAAGTCATCAAAAGGCGTGAAATTGCTTGATGAACCTGAAAATGCAAAATATCCATTACCCCTGGAAGTTTCCGGAAAGGACGATGTCTATGTTGGCAGGCTCAGAAAAAATCCTGCGCTTGATAATGCCATTGATATGTGGGTGGTTGGAGACAATATCAAAAAAGGTGCTGCACAGAATGCTGTTCAGATTGCAGAAGCAATGATTGAGATGAACCTTGTTTGAATTTATTTCATCGGGAACATATCCTTTAGTTTTATGTGAAATGCGTTAGATGGTTTTGATGGGCTGCCGTTTTTGTCTCGATAAATCACAAAAATGTATAAATCTGTATCTGGATTCAACCCGGTGAGCAATCCTCCGGGTTCTGTCCATTTTTCTCCAAGGCAAATAGCTCCAGCGCCGTTTTCGTAGGGACTTACCCAGATTTCATACAAGTTTGCATTTTCCATTTTTTTAAACCAGACATGGCATTTCGTACCATCGTATTCCCGTTCAGGTATAGTTATTGATGTTATCTCAGTTGAAGGAAATACTCCTGCTTCCCGAAATTTTACAATTGGATTATCAATTTCAGGAATATCGTTTGCCACTGGCATTCTCAATTTTGAAAGCCTTATCGCTTCATCTGTTTTATTTTCATTGCATGCGTATTCTGCATATAGGTCGGCGAATAAGGTGTCAGCCATATTCGCAGGCATAAGTTCATCACCAACAATTACATGGGTTCGTCTTTCAACAAAAATTTTTTCAATTGAGAGGGGAAGATCAACAATACCATCGCCTCCGTAGTTTCCCCACCAGCAAGTTCCTGGTTCCCTGAAACAGTCATAAGGATGATTACCAGGTAATTCAAATCTTAAGTATCTCCATCCATCAAAACAAAACATGCTTGCACAATGGACATCATCCACGTTCCACTCTCCATTTTTTCCATTACTGATCCACTTTTCACCTTTGGCATCTCTCAGACAATAAACGATTCTGCCCCAATCACTGTTTGCTTTTATCCATAATCCAAGATGGCTTGGTTTACCAGGTATTACAATCGGTTTTTCTGGTACAATCGTTGTATAGTAGGGCATCGTTTTCCTCTCTTTCTCCTGTTTACTAAATGAAATGGATAGTGCTGTAGCCCCCTGTTGGCTCGGCGCGTTCGTGATGCTGGCTTTCATGTTACCTAAAAATTTTTTTACAAATTCTGTATGCACATTTTCATAGTCCATGTCTCTTTCAGAAATAATTCTCCATGAACCATTTCCCAGGTTTCCAATTTTAATTGAATATTTTGAGGGTTTTGCATCACTATGATTGGGTTGTCCAAGTGATATAGAAGGATCCTTTTCAATACCCCAGACATATACAGGAGAACTGCTGATAGTAATTGTATATTTTCCATTTCTTTCTTTTACAGTCAAAGGATTATCCATAGAGTCATACACCTGTATTGAGGTGCCTTTTTGAGCATCTATCATAATTTGTCTCGTTCCTCTAATTGTCCACAATACATGGAGTGTTTTCCCTGTTTTGTAATGCTTGAATTGCAAACAAAAAACTGTGTTGCTTCCTGTATGAATCATTTTTGAATACTTCATTCTGTTGGTTTGTCTTGTTAATGTGGCATACGCACAATATACTGGTTTTGGATATAACAGGGGGATTCTATTGCATAAGCCTCCACCATAGTGAGTTTCACCCCATGCACCAGCACATTGAAAACCTGCCGGGCAGCCGAAATGCCGTGTGGTGTTATATGCCATCAGAATAAGATATGCCCTGACAGTGTGGTCTGCTTCTTCCTGTGGTGTCAAAGCACCTGGTATTGATGGAGAAACAGACGGTCCTTCAATCGACATCAATTCAGGCCATTTTTTACCTGTTTTCAACCACTCCTGTTTGAGTTGCCACATTACAGAAGCAAATGTGACCTGATGCATTTGCATTTCAGGAATTCTTTCAAAAAGAACAACATCAAGAGCTGGTCCATCCATCAGTTCAGTGGCTTCTTTACTGTACCTGAGAAACGGAATCGGAAACGAAGGGATGCCCCATGGAAGCAGACATTTCGCCTGCGGCCATTCTTTTTTGATTGCTGAGGCAGCAATAATAAATTCCTGGAGAAATTTTTCGTAACGAGATTTTTCCTCGGATGTCATTTGATAAGGAGGGTCTCCGTAAAATTCTGGCAAACTTATGTAAGAAATAGGACCAATGAGTGGCTCTGCATAAAAAACAGCAAGTTCAGGTTCGTTGATTTTTGTTGGTTTTGAAAGAGGCGATTTTTTTATAGCTTCGATGATTGCTTTTTTCATTTCATCTGGTTTTGAACTATCCCAGGGGATACCTATATGTTCTTTTGTCATGTGTAATTGATAAGCAAGAAAGTATGTTTTCATCTTATGGTTAATAAGATATTTCAATTCAGTTTCAGGTGTAGATTCTTCAATGAAAGGTCTCATGCATGACTCAACACCGGCTTTTACCATTACTTCAAGCCGAGGAATTCCTGAAGGTGTATCGTGTCCGCCATTCCAGTCCCAGAAACCGAAAATTTGGCCCTTACCTCCCTTCCATTCGCCACGTTCTCTTGTATCGGGATGAAGATATGCAAGGGAGCCTGTGAAGACTCTTTTTTCTTGGCCATCAATTACTGAGAATTCTGTCTTGTGATAGCCAAACCTATTCAGTTTTAACATAAATCTGAGACTGATGGATTTCTTAGCAGGTACAAGGATTTTTTTTGTCTGTGCGGTTTTTTCAATTTTATCGAAACTTTGTGTCTTGATAGAAACAGATACAATCTTATTCTTGTTTGAAACATTAGAAAGATTACAGGTATAACTTGGCTCATCAGGACATACCCATATATGCGCAAACTGAGAAGGTACAAAGTCAACTTCCACATCAGCTTTTTCCAGTGTTATTGCAAAAACGTGAACACTGCTTGGTAGTCCTGCTTGATGCATACTGTAATAAATCGGGTCTGGAAAACTTCTGTAAATAGAAACATTTTTCGTAAGTTCAAATTCCAGATAAGGGAGATCTGAAAAACCTTTTAATCCTTCTTTCAGAAGCGGGATGGTAATAAGATAAAGATTTCCTCTTTTCCCTTTTTCTGTGACAAATGGAATTTTTACTGTGCTTGTGGAGCTTGCTTTATAGAGGGGCACCTTTGTCTGGAATGGTAACGGGTGTCCTGCATTGGGTCTGTAAAAAACAGCCGTCACTACAGGAACTGTATCTTGAATGTCATCTGCTGCAGCAATAAGATGAATTTTTGTATACTGGGCATTTGGAACTCTAAATTGAATTCTACCTGGTTCAATGTATAATGCTCCTCGCCATCTCGGTACTTCTCCAGACCAACCATCAAATGCACCTTCAAGTAGACCAAATATAGCCCACGACTTGCCAATATCTACATGATTCCGACCCGGATGATCACTGGCTAATAAAAATGGGATATTACCAACATTCAATCTATTTTCTTTGTGCAAAATCAGAATTTTCGCAATTCTGTCATTTTTTGGAAAATCACCAGCATTAGTGTAACCATCTATGGGAATAGGTTCAAATTTTGTATTCTGTTCAGCATGGTTTATTTTGATTGAAGAAATAGCAACGCCCTCATAACAATAGATTTTAATAAAGCCAGCAGGATTTATCGATGGACCTTTTATTTCACGAAGCAACCTGTCATCAAGCCATACCTGTAAACAATTTTGACGTAGTACATATCTTATCCGTATCCATTTTTTGTCAATGGGTGTAAGGGTAGAAATTTCCTTGTCAAAGTTCCACCTAACCATTTCTGGCCAGTTTAAACGATTTTTTACAGGAGCCATCACACAATAATTTCCATATAATCCATATTTTTCCCCTGGCAATGGTGGAAGGCTCCACAAGAGGAATTGCGGATTCATATCAGGATAATAAGTGAGTCCAAGACCATAAGGATTTGCAGATGTATCATCAGGACTTCTTAGTCCAGTTAAGATTGATACTGTCGTTCGTTTAGGAGATGAAAATTTTAACGCAATTGAAATCTCTGTATCTATCTGTATTGGCTGATTACTGGTTATGATCATTCCACTGCTTCCAGTAAGAATAAATTTTCCCTCATTGGTATTGATAAGGACTGAATTGTTTTCCCCGCCATAAATCTGATTGATTTTCCATTGTTCTGGACTGATGATTTGTTGTATTTGATTATTTATCTGTGTTTGAGAAAATAGAGAATTTAGAAAGCATAATACAAACATTACTGATAGAGTTTTCATTTTGACTCCATTTTTTGACAAAAATATCTTGTGCCAATTTTTTGAATACGAAATGGTGCCGGCCTGGACTTTTTAAATCCAAGTTTTTTGACCACTTCCGGGGTTCCTTCAAGTGCTGAAGAAGTTCTATCAGGAGCTACAGCAGTTCCTACTTTTTTCTCCATTGTTATTATATCGAGGACAATCCAATTTTTGTCGAGGAACACAACCTGAATATTTTGATTAACCGTTCCATAGCCAGGATTGGTATTTACAAATACTGTTGCTTGTTCTATTTCTGGAAACCAGATTGCTGTTGTTTGAAATTGTTTCGATGATGCTCCACAAAAACCCTGATGGCTGAGTTTTTCTGTTTCGGCTACAAGAATCGTGATATTGGAAATTTTGTTTTCAATTTTTGGCCAGAGATCGAAAGGTATTATTAATTCTGCATTGGATATGAGACAATTAATAAAAATATAAAACAAAGACAGCAGGAATGAACGAAAAAAAGTATTTTTCATAACGTCAATATGCTGAAAATGTCATACCCTTTAATTTTTTCTCTGCCATTTAGATCTTTTAGTTCAACCAAGAAAAGAATTTTTTTAACTTTTGCACCTGCCTGTTCTATTAAGGAGCATGCAGCTGAAGCGGTGCCTCCTGTGGCAAGCACGTCGTCAATTAAAATTACTGTTTCATTGTTTTCAAATGCATCTGCCGGAATTTCTATTGTGTCTTCACCATACTCAAGCGCATAGGTATGTTTTATTGTTTTGCATGGAAGCTTGCCGAATTTTCTGATAGGAACAAATCCTTTTTTCAATTTACAGGCAAGTGCGCCGCCGAAAATAAAACCACGGGATTCTATTGCAACAATCTTACTGATTCCTTCAGGTACATTTTTTGCAAATAATTCAATGCTTTTCGCAAACAGGTCTTTGTTTTTTATTAAAGGTGTAATATCTCTAAATAAAACCCCCTTTTTTGGAAAGTCAGGAATCGTTCTGATGGCATCATATAATTCCTTCATTTTTCATCTCCTTTATTTCGTTGTGCAAATGTTTGAGGCATGTCTTAATAATCTGGTGTATTCTCTGTCTGGAAAGTCCCATTTCTTTTGCGATTTCTTTGTAGGACTTTGGATTTCCATTATCAATTCCATAGTGTAATTTCAATGCTTTAAGCCATATGTCTATTGAACCACTTTTTATCTTTTGTTGCAACCTTTCAAATAACTTATTCAATATGTCCTTATCTACCAGTAGATTATCCCACTTTTTCTTTCCGGATTCAAAATTCGTAATGTCAAACAAATCATAGTTTTCATCTTCAGTGTCCTGAAAAGTAGGAGAAATTTTTGTGGATTCAAAATAAGGTTTGTATTTTAAGAAGGTTGGAACATCAAGTTTTAACAAGTATGCCATTTCAGTATTTGTGGGGTATCTGTTTTCTTCAAGTTTAAATTTTTCAACAAGATTTTTATATTTTGTTTTGAGTTTCAGAATTTTTTCTGGCACCTTGAATGAACCACTTGATATTGCTCGCATGATATATCGTCTAACCCAGAAATATGCGTATGTTCCAAATCTTGCATGTTTTTCGGGGTCAAATTTTTTTATTGCTTCAATCAATCCGATATTACCTTCGGAAATCAGGTCCTGGAGGATATCATTGGAAAACGCGTATTTCCTGGCGAGTGAAACAACAAGTCCCTGATTCATTTTCATGAATTTTTCCTGTGCTTCCCTGTCGCCCTGCTTTATTTTTTGTAATAATTCCAGTTCCTCCTCTTGACCAGGTTTTTTCAGAATTTTTCTTGACGAAGTTTTGTTTTTCATGGACTATGTTACGATATCTAAAATCAAGTTATGAGCACCTTTTATAATTTCATCAATCTTTGTTATGTCTTTTCCTGAACCTTGGGCAAATTCTGATTTACCGCCTCCAGAACCACTGATCATTCCAGTAATATGTTTTATGATTAAAGAAGCTGGCACTATATTTGAAATATCAGGTGTGACCTTGCATATTAGAAGAACCCTTCCATCAAGAATACTGGCAAGAAGTACAATTGATTTTTTTATTTCAGATGAAACAATATCTGCAATTTTACCAAGCTGGTCAGCTGTCAATCCATCCAAACGACCTGCCACCAGCGTGGCATCATGGCCTTTTATTACGATATTCTTACTGTTTTTCTTTAACGTGGTCGGAATATCAGTCGTTACTTTTTGAATGATGGTTTTAAGTTTTTCCTCAAGTTGTTGAATCTGTTTTTTTAATTTAATAATCGTAAATACCAGGTTTTCTGGATCGGTTTTGAGCAGGTCACTTGCCTGGTGCAAAATTTCCCACCGCTTTTTGAACCATTGATAGGCACTTTCTCTCGTTACGGCTTCTATCCTTTTTAGATTTTCGCCAATTGAAGAAAACGAAATAATTTTGAATATTCCAATTTCAGATGTGCTGGAGACATGAGTTCCACCGCATAATTCTGAATGAAAATCACCGGTTTTGACCACTCTCACTGTTTCGCCATATTTCTCAGTAAACAATGCGACTGCGCCATTACTTATTGCCTGTTGATAACTCATCTGGCTGACATTTACAGGGTGGTTTTCAAAAATAATTTCATTTACCTGAGATTCCAGTTTTTCTATTGTGTTTTGATTAATCTCTCCCGGATAAATAAAGTCGAATCTTAATCGATCGGGTCCTACATACGATCCTGCCTGTCTGGCTTGATTATTTGAAATTTTTCTCAGGCAGTAATGAATCAGATGAGTTGCAGTATGATTTGCTGAGACATCCATTCTGTGTTTCATTGAAACCGACGCAAACACCCTTTCTTTTTTCCCTACGTTTTGCGGGGTCCCTGAAGTAAATTGCCCAATATGATAGATAACTCCGCGTGAATCAATTTGTGAATCAATGACCTCAAAACACCACTGGTTTCCCTCGATAATTCCCCTATCGCCTACTTGTCCCCCTTTTTCTGGATAAAACGGTGATATGTCCAGCACTATTTCCCAGATTTTTCTATCAGGTAGATAATACAGACCGACAATATTGCAATATTCCTGATGACTTCTGTATCCAGTAAAAATTGTTTCATTTATTGATTCAACTTCAAACACGACCTGTCTTTTTTGTTCAAAAATTGATTTCTTCCTTGCCTGCTCCTGCTGTTTGTGTAAATAATCTTCAAATTCCTGCCAGTCAGGTGAGAGATTATGCTCTTCTGCAAGTTCAGAAATAAGGTCTCTTGGGATTCCATAAGTATCATACCACTTAAAAAGAAGTTCTCCCGGTATTATTTGATCTTTGATCCCTGATATGTCTGCGGCAAAGATTTTTTTTGCAGAAGAAAGCAATCTTGAGAATTTTTTTTCTTCTTCAATGACGATATCGGCTATTTCTTCTTTCTTTTCTACTATTTCAGGATATACTTCTTCAAAAATTGAAATCATCGGATCTAAAAGGGATGTGAGAAATGGTTCGGTTAAACCAATTTTCGTTCCCTGGAAATACGCTCTTCTTATGATTCTCCTCAGCACATATCCTCTGCCTTCATTGTCGGGGTAAACGCCGTCACCAATAAGAAATACAATTGCGCGGCTATGGTCAACAATGATTCTGAATTCTTTTATTGTATCCTGGCTATACTTTACATTTGAAATCTTTTCAAGTTTTTCTATCAGTGGTAAGAAAAGGTCAGTTTCATAGTTTGATTTTTTACCCTGCATAATCCTTGAAATTCTTTCAAGACCCATACCTGTGTCAACTCCCCTTCTCTTCAGCGGTTGCAACTGTCCATCTATTTGCTGATTATATTGTGGGAAAACAAGATTCCAGAATTCAAGAAAACGATTACAATCACAACCTGGTTTACAATCTTTATTTGTGCACATCTCATCAATCCCCAGGTCAATGTATATCTCGGTACATGGTCCACAGGGACCTGTTTCTCCTGCAGGTCCCCAGAAGTTATCCTTTTTCCCCAGTGGTATTATCCTGTTTTCAGGAAGTAATGTTTTCCAGATTTTTAGTGTTTCTTTGTCTTCCATATAGTAAGAAACCCAAAGTTTTTCTTTGTTGATTTTCAGTATTTCTGTTACAAATTCCCATGCCCAATGAATGGCTTCTTCTTTGAAGTAATCACCAAAGGAAAAATTTCCGAGCATTTCAAAAAACGTGTGGTGTCTTCCACTCAATCCAATTTTTTCAAGGTCACTGTCTTTACCTCCGGCACGAAGACATTTCTGACATGATGTTGCTCGTGAGTAAGGCAGTGGTACTTCTGTTGCCCAGAACTTTTTGAATTGTACCATGCCAGCACTGGTGAATAATAAAGTCGGATCTTCAAATGGTATTAAACTGCTGCTCGGAACAACGGTATGGTTCTTTCTTTCAAAAAACTCCAAAAATTTTTTTCGTATTTCATTGCTCTTCACTGATTTCCCCTTTCAATTTTTCTATGGTTTGTTCACTGAAACCTCTGGAGTTCAAAATATATAGCACCCTGCGGAAAGGTTTTTTAAGAGACAACACCAATTCTTTTGCTATATTATATTCTAAACTCTCAGGGTACATCCGTGCAAGAGTTTCAGATATGATATGTTCAGGTACACCTTGATTGGCAAGAAAATATCGGATATAGTTGAGTCCCCTTTTTTTCTTGATGTTCTTTTCGATAATCAGACTACAAAGCCTATAATCACTCAAGAAATTTTTTGATTTCAGGTAGTTTATTGTTTCTGATAATTCAGGGTCTCTATATCCTTTCTTCTCAAGAGCCTGCCTGAGATTGAATTCAGAAACTTCCTTTATCCGTAGTATTTTCAGTGCATCTCTCAGGACACTGTTTTGTTTATTCACCTTTGAGAATGCAGAATCTATTGTTTCCTTCCTGCTGTACCCATAACGTGACAGAAGATTTTTTGTCGATTTTACTAATGATCGATTGAAACTCTTTTATACTTGAAACAGGCCATTCATTGATTTTTCTTATTATGGTCCCTGTAGTAATTTCACACTCATCCGCGGGAGAGCCTGGTTCAACATTGATAACAATAACTCCTTTTACTGAGGCACTTATGTTAAATTGTTTTCTCATTTCTTCTGTAATATCACTGACCTGGAGTCCTCTCCATGTTTTTTGTGATGGTTCGCTTTCAGATTTTGCAATTGTTTCTTCTTCAGGTCTTTCAGCGATTTTTATCTGAACACTTATTTTTTTCTTATCACGCCATACTGTTAATGTGACTGTTTCTCCTACTTTGGCATCAGCAACCATTTTTTGTAAATCTTTTGGCTCTGCGACGGGCCTTCCATTGAATTCAAGAATGATGTCGCCTGGTTTGAGCCCTGCTTTTTCAGCAGGAGTATCAGGCATAACGTCTGATACCAGAGATCCTTTTGTTTCCTTTAAGCCAAAAGAAGATGCCAGTTCTTCTGTAAGCGGTTGCAGATATACTCCGAGAAATCCCCTTGTTACTTTTCCTGTTGATTTCAGTTCTCTGAAAACCTTTTTTGCAATATTAATCGGGATTGCAAATCCGATATTCTGGGCAACATACGGTGCGATAATTGCTGTATTTATTCCTATAACTTCTCCTTTTATGTTAACCAGAGGTCCTCCTGAATTTCCAGGATTAATGGCTGCATCTGTCTGTATAAAATCCTCGTAGGGACTGGTTCCAAGTACACTTCTTCCTTTTGCGCTTATGACACCGACAGTTATTGTTTCTTCAAGTCCCATCGGATTTCCAATAGCAATAGCCCATTCACCAATTTCAATAGCGTCCGAATCCCCAAGGATTACTGTAGGAAGTTTTCTTGCAGCGTTAATTTTAATAAGGGCAAGATCTGTTCTGGAATCTGTTCCAATGATTTTTGCTTCATACTTTTTTTCGTCGTTCATCAGTTTTACAAGAATTCTGTCCACTCCCTGTATCACATGATTATTCGTAAGAATATAACCTTCTTCATCTACAATGAATCCTGAACCAAGTCCCTCCTGTTTTTTCTTAAATGTTTTTGGTTGCTGCTGTCGTGGTCGTGGAAATCCAAAGTCCTCAAAAAACTGGTCGAAAAAATCATCTCCAAAAGGATTCCAGTACCTGTATGTAACAGTTTTTTCGGTTGTGATCATCACTACTGCTGGTTTGACCATTTTTGCAACCTGTACAAATGCATTCTGGAGACCGTAAGCACCCTGTGAATCAACCACCTGTAAGGGTTTTATATTCGTGCTTCCAGGTATGCCCTGCTTTGTAACCGCATAAATTGCACCAAATGTTAGACAACCCCCAATAATTCCTGCAATGATACCAAGTCCAACAAATTTTTTCATTTCCATAATCTCTTCCCAGTTGATTTTTTTGCTCAACTTATTAGATGCAAAAAATAAAAAGGAGGTTTAGATCTTTGACATAATTTTAATCCATTTGCCCTGTTTGATGGACTTTTCTACTGCTTCCAGCACTTCCTGGCACTTTACTCCATCCACAAAGTTTGGAGATGGCATCTGATGATTTGCAATAGAGTTCAGTAAATCCGCTACCATATTCACAAAAGATTCACCATAACCTATGATATGACCTGCTGGCCACCAGTTTGCAGCATAAGGATGGGATGCGTCTGTGGCGATAATGGTGCGGAAACCCTGAACACAGGCAGGGTCATCGACTGAATAATATTCGAGTTCATTAAGGCGTTCCAGATTGAACACGATGCTACCCTTGCTGCCATTAATTTCCCATCTTTGTCCATTTTTTCTTCCTGGAGCGAATCTTGTAGCTTCAAAAGAGCCTATTGCACCGTTTTCAAACCTTGCAAGAAAAATTGTGGCATCGTCAACATCAACTTTTCCTTTTTTATCTGATTTCTCTGTTACAACCAGTCCTGTATTCAAATCATTTTTTTCTATCAAAAGTGGTCTTTCTTTCACAAAAGTTTCACTTACTCCAACGACTTCACTAAACTCGCCTACAAGGTATCTTGCCATATCAATGAGATGCGCGTTTAAATCTCCATGCGCTCCTGAACCCGCAATTTTTCTTTGCAATCGCCAGACAAGCGGGAATTCAGGGTCAAGTATCCAATCCTGAAGATAAACAGCACGCATATGATAAATTTTTCCAAGTTTACCTTGTTCAATAAGTTTTTTTGCCAGCCCTACTGCAGGAAGTTTTCGGTAATTAAAACAAATTGCATGTTTGACTTTGTATTTTTCAACTGCTTCAAGCATTTCATATCCTTCTTTCAATGAATTTGCAAGTGGCTTTTCACAGAACACAATTTTTCCTTCTTTAGCGGCTTCAACTGCAATATCTTTATGTTCGTCAGGAGGCGTGGTAATGTCAACAAGGTCAATGTCAGATCTGCTGATGATTTTTTTCCAGTCGGTTATTCTTTCCTGCCAACCAAACTTTTCCTGAGCAATTGATAACGGTACATCATGCCTTCCACATATCACCTTCATCACCGGGACAATAGGTATATCGAAAAATAATGATACATCTTTATACGCATGTGAGTGTGCTTTTCCCATGAACTTATAACCAATCAATCCTATATTGATTTGCTTTTTCCCCATTTTCCCCTCCGTGTTATTTTGTTTTTCCCTTTTCCTGACCTGTTTGTTCTGCTTCTTTTTCCAGCCCGGCCCTTTGGCGTATTTTCTTGACCAATTGTTTATATAAATCCGGATCATCTTTCAAGTACTTAATGGCGCTTTCTCTTCCATGTCCAAGCGCTTTTTCGCCAAAATAGAAATGATTCCCCTTTTTTTCAATCACGTTAAGAGATAATCCTGCATCTATTGCTGAACCTTCTTTTGAGACGCCTGAATCAAACAGAATATCTATTTCTGCTTCTTTGAAAGGTGGGGCAACCTTATTCTTTACAATCTTGGTTTTTATTCTGATTCCATACATTTCACCCTGGCTTGTTTTGAGATTTTCAATCCTGCGTACTTCAAGTCTGACAGAAGAATAAAATTTTAACGCTCGTCCACCTGGTGTGGTTTCGGGATTTCCAAAAAACACACCAATTTTTTCCCTTACCTGGTTGATAAAAATGGCTGCTGTCTGAGATTTGCTAATATAACCTGTTAGTTTCCTTAATGCTTGCGACATTAATCGTGCTTGAAGTCCCATCACAGAATCTCCCATTTCTCCTTCCAGTTCAGCTCTTGGGACAAGGGCTGCAACAGAATCAATCACAACAACATCAATTGCATTGCTTCGTATTAGAGATTCTGCGATTTCAAGTGCCTGTTCTCCGGTATCTGGCTGGCTTATCAGTAATTCATCCAGGTTTACCCCAAGTTTCTGCGCGTAATTTGGATTTAGGGCATGTTCTGCATCAATGAAAGCAGCTTGACCTCCATTTTTTTGCGCTTCTGCGATTACCTGTAAAGCCAGAGTTGTTTTTCCCGATGATTCCTGTCCAAAGATTTCAGTGATTCTTCCTCTTGGAATGCCTCCGACACCAAGTGCGATATCAAGAGAAATTGCTCCTGTTGGAATAACATCCACTTCGAGCCGTGTTTTTTCTCCGAGTTTCATGATAGAACCTTTACCGAAGTTTTTTTCAATTTGCTCGATTGCCATCGAAAGTGCTTTTTCTTTGTCCATTTTAGTTTCCTCCTATGGGAATTTGTGCAAGCTCTTTGTATTCTGGCCCGGTTTGATGTAACACTGATTCGAAAATTGTAATGTGGTCAACCTTTATTTTTCCCCAGCGTTTATTCTGAAATTTGGCTTCGAGTTCTTGCACCAGGTGCAGAGTGATTTGAGAACGAGTTCTTCCGACAGTGACATGAGCATGAAATTTGTTGTCTGGAGGCAAACCAATTTTTGTTGCAGCGTTTTCCACGATATCATGGATGAGTGAAAGAGAAGGATGATTTTCAACACCGGCCCAGATAACCCTTATATGCTTTTTATTTGGGAAAAATCCAATACCCTGTATGTCCACATAAAATGGTGTAAGAGAATTAAACGCATTCTCCAGATTAAAAAGAAACTCCTGATACTTTTCTTCATCTATGTTTCCAAGAAATCTTAGTGTGATATGTAAATTTTTTGCAGGGACAACCTTTATTATATTTTTATGTTCTGAAAGCATCACAATGATTTGCTCCATCTCGTCAGTCACTTCATCCGTCAATTTAATTCCTGAAAACACCCTCATTGTTTTTTTGTTAGAAATTCCTCAAGCCAGTTTTTCACCACATCTTTTGCGCCAAGTCCGAATGCAAGAGCGAATGCAAGTGCTCCACTGGCAAGAATAATGTTAAAAACTGATGTGACGAAGTTTCCTCCAATGCCCATTTCATCGAGAGCAAGAACTACTCCGAATATGATAATCACTGTCTTTGCTGTTTTTCCCAGTACATACGACTTTTGTATCCCTGCGTTTCCAGCTGCCGTATTCACAACCCCTTCAACGATATTGCCAACCAGGAGTGCCGCGATAAACAGGATAAGACCGATAATAATTTTCGGGATAAAGGAGAGGAGATTTTCGATAACGTCCGGGGGAATGGGAACACCTGCCACATTGATAGACAGGAATACAACAACAATGAGAAGCAACCAGTATATCACACTCGCAAGTAACTCAGATGGTTCTTTTGTTATTTGACCTCTCAGTAATATTTCTCGAAATCCAGAGTCCTCAACGAGTTTATCAATTTTGAGCATCTTTAAGAATTTTGTCGCCAGAATTTTAAAAACCTTGGCAACAATCCACCCCACAATAAAAACCAGCAATCCGAAAAGCAATTTTGAAATTGCGCCGCCCAGTTTATTAATAAGTTCTTTTGTGGGGGCCAATAAAAGTTCATTCATACGCCCTCCAATGTTGAGCTGCAGTTCCAGTTGCAAATTTATCGTAATTTATCGTGTCTTTTTTAACCATGGCATCATGCTTCTCATTTTTGCTCCGATTTCTTCTATGAGATGTTTTTCAGCTTTTTTTGCAAGTGCATTAAATACGGGTCTACCGACCTTATTTTCAAGTATCCATTCGCGGGCAAATGTCCCTTCCTGAACTTCCTTTAAGATTTTCTTCATTTCCTGGCGAACGGATTCGTTGATAATTCTTGGTCCTCTTGTCATGTCTCCATATTCAGCAGTATCACTGATTACCTTTCGCATACCCTGTATACCTCTTTCTATAATCAAATCAACAATGAGTTTCAATTCATGGCATGTTTCATAATAGGCAATTTCAGGTTGATAACCTGCTTCTACCAGTGTTTCAAATGATGCTTTGATTAGTTCAGTAACACCACCGCATAGTACAACCTGCTCACCAAACAGGTCAGTTTCTGTTTCTTCTTGAAACGTGGTTTCAACAACTCCGCATCTGGTTCCTCCAAGTGCTTTGGCATAAGCGAGGGCAATCTTTAATGCATTCCCAGTAGGATTTTGTTCAACAGCGACAAGGCATGGTACGCCTTTCCCTTCCAGAAATTGGGTTCTTACTAGATCTCCAGGTCCCTTTGGTGCAACCATAAATACGTCAATGGTTGAAGGGACTTTGACCTGACTATAAACAATTGAAAACCCGTGAGCAAAACCAAGTGCCTGTCCATTCTTGATATTTGATTTTATTTCATTTTCATACACAGCAGGTTGAAGGTTATCCTGGGTTAACATCATCATGACATCTGCTTTTCTTACCAGATCAGCAGTGCTGGTGGGAGCAAAATTATCCTTTTCAGCAAGTATCCAGTTGTTGGTTCCTTTCAACTCGGATACCATGACATTTATTCCGCTGTCTCTTAGATTTAATGCGTGTGCCCTACCCTGACTTCCATAACCAATAATTCCCACTGTTTTGTTTTTCAAAACGCCTAAATCAGCATCATTATCATAATAAATTTTTGCCATTTTCTCCTCCGACTGATTAAAAGGTAAATTGTTTACTTCTCTTTTCCAGCTTCTCTGCAAATAGCGATTCTTCCTGTCCTTGTAATTTCTTTTATCCCGAATCCCTTCATAAGGTCTATCATTGCCTCAACCTTGGGTCTACTACCTACAAGTTCTATCGTAAGACTTTTTCTGCCTACGTCAACAATTTTTGCACGAAAAATATTTACCAATTGTACAATTTCATTTCTAATATTGCTGTTTGCTGTATTTACTTTCAGAAGTACAAGTTCCCTTTCAATATGTTCTTCCGAGGTTAAATCCTGAACCTTAATTACATCAATGAGTTTATTGAGCTGCTTGTATATTTGTTCAAGTATTTTTTCATCTCCCCTTACAACAATTGACATTCTTGAAACAGTGGGATCTTCTGTTTCTGCAACTGCGAGGCTATCAATGTTATAACCACGGGCTGAAAACAATCCTGCGATTCTTGCAAGAACACCGGACCTATTTTCCACAGTGACTGAAATAATATGCTGATTTTTTTCCACCATTTATGCGAGCCCTCCAATCATTTCTTTTAAACTTGCTCCTGCTGGTACCATAGGAAAGACATTTTCTTCTGGTTCTACATGGCAATCCACAAACACAGGTCCGTCATTATGGGACAGTGCCCTGGTAAGTATCTTCTTTAGCTCTGTTTTTTTAGTGACTCTATAACCAATCGCTCCATATGCTTCTGCGATTTTAACAAAATCTGGCTGTTTTCCCTTCAAACAGGTAAAGGCATATCTTTTGTTATAGAAAAGTTCCTGCCACTGTCTTACCATACCGAGATGACAATTATTCAAAATCACTACCTTAACCGGAATTTTTTCTGAAACTGCTGTGCTGAGTTCCTGAATATTCATCTGGATGCTGCCATCTCCTGCTATATCTATGACAATCTTATCTCTGCGTGCCACCTGTGCACCTATTGCAGCAGGAAAACCGAATCCCATGGTTCCCAATCCTCCAGAAGTTATGAATGTTCTTGGATGTTTGAATTTATAATATTGCGCCGCCCACATCTGGTTCTGTCCTACTTCTGTTGCGATGATGGCTTCACCTTGTGTAAGTTCAGAAATAGTTTCAACCACAAACTGTGGCTTGAGCCCATCAGTATTTTTGTAAGCGAGAGGGTATTTTTCCTTCCATTGCTGTATTTTTTCAAGCCATTCTTTTATTTTTGGCTTTGGACAGTTTTTTAGCATCTGAGAAAGAACAATTTTGACATCCCCTACAATTGGTATTTCCACCGGAACATTTTTGCCAATAGATGCAGGGTCAATGTCAATATGGATAATTTTTGCATGTGGTGCAAATTCACTAATTTTTCCTGTTACTCTATCGTCAAATCGACATCCTATTGCAATCAAAAGGTCTGTTTCCATTATGGCATTATTGCCATATCGTGTTCCGTGCATACCAACCATTCCAAGATGAAGTGGATGTTCAGTTGGAAAACTCCCCAGGCCCATCAATGTGAGGGCAACTGGAATATTTGTTTTCTCCGCAAACTTTCTAAGTTCTTCAGAAGCATTGGCACTTATGACGCCGCCTCCCGCAAGAATAAGTGGCTGCCTGGATGAGTCGATTAATGATAGCGCGCGTTCAATCTGAAGCGGATGTCCATGATACACTGGTTTGTAACTTCTGATTTCAATTGTTTCAGGATAAACAAAATCTGCTTCTCCTCTTTGAACATCAACCGGAATATCTATAAGAACTGGTCCTGGTTTTCCAGTTCTCGCGATGAAGAAGGCTTCTTTGAATACTCTTGAAAGATGTTCAGTACTTTTTACAAGATAATTGTGTTTTGTAATTGGCCTTGAAATACCGGTTGTATCAACTTCCTGAAAGGCATCGTTGCCAATTAACTGAGTTGCAACCTGACCTGTAATGGCTATCAACGGTATGGAATCCATATACGCAGTTGCTATTCCAGTAGTAAGATTAGTGGCGCCTGGTCCTGATGTTGCAAGACAAACTCCCACTTTTCCAGAAGCTCTTGCATAACCATCTGCAGCATGCGCAGCACCCTGTTCATGTCGTGTGAGAATAAATCTAATTCCACTGTCATATAATGCATCACACAATGGCAATATAACGCCTCCTGGATAACCAAAAATCACCTCAACCTTCTCTTTCTTTAAACATTCGACGATTATCTGCGATCCTTTCATCCATTCTCCTGTTTACACAGCTGTCTGTGCTTTTTCAATTTTTTAAAAAAATTTAGTGCTGTACACCTGCTCTGGAGATTTACTCAATTATAAGATGCCCGATATTAAATGTCAAGAATTTCAATGAATTATGTTATTTTCTGAGAAAATGGAAATTTTACCGTGATATAATCTGGTCTCGTGAAGAGCCAACTGATATGGCAGTAATTTTTGTATTGACAAGTTCTTCAATTTTTTCAATATATTTTTTGGCATTTGCAGGTAAATGATAAAAATCAGAAACACTGCTGATATTTTCATCCCATCCCTGGAATGCCTTGTATTCAACTTCAACATTTTCAAACACATTTGTATCAAGGGGATATTTGTTAATCTCATCCCCTTTATAATAATATTTTACTCCAACCTTAATAGTTTTCAGACCTGAAAGAACATCCAGTTTCGTAATGATAAGTTCATCCAGTCCATTCAACATTGCTGCATATTTCACAATGACAGCATCAAACCACCCACACCTTCTTGGTCTACCTGTTGTTGCGCCGAACTCATTGCCAGCTGTTCTTAGCTTTTCATTCAGATCATCCTTGATCTCTGTAGGGAATGGTCCCATTCCGACCCTGGTGGTATAAGCCTTTGCAACGCCAATGATTTTTGTAATTTTTTTGGGGCTTATTCCAAGGCCTGTGCAAGCGCCTCCGGAAATAGGATTGGAAGCAGTGACATAAGGATATGTTCCAAAATCAATATCGAGAAATGTTCCCTGAGCTCCTTCTGCCAGAATTGTTTTGCCATGTTCAATCGCATCGTTCAAGTACGCCGAAACATCGATTGCAAGTTCTCTAAATTTTTTTCTGTATTTACTGTATTCTTCAACCAGTTGTTCCACGTTTATAGTGGATTCCCTGTAGTATTGCTGAAACAGATAATTTTTCAACTCAAGTGCAATGTTGAGCTTTTTTACAAATACTTCTTCATTCAGAAAATCAGCGACCCTGACTCCTATTCTTCCATATTTATCAGCATATGTAGTTCCGATCCCCCTACCAGTGGTTCCTAATTTTTCTTTGCCCCGCTTGTTATCTTCAATTTGATCAAGAATTTTATGATACGGCAGAGTTAAATGAGCATTTTCTGCGATAAAAAGACGATTTGTGAAATCTATGCCGCGATTTTCAAGATCTGTCATTTCATGGAAAAAAGAAAATGGATCTAGCACCACCCCGTTTCCAAGAACTCCTACGACATTGTGATGAAGAAGTCCAGATGGTATCAGATGAAAAACAAATTTTTGATTATTCCAGACGACAGTATGTCCTGCATTCGCTCCACCCTGATATCTTGCAACAATGTCATGCTGACCTGCCAGGGTATCTATAATTTTACCTTTGCCTTCGTCTCCCCACTGGGTTCCAACAACCACTGTTACCATTTAATCCTCCATTTCCTTTATAATCGCTTGTCCCATTTCAGTGGTACTTGCTCCTGCTGTTCCTTCAGGTCTGAAATCATAGGTGGTATATTCTCCCTTTTCAATAACCCGGGATAATGCGTCTTCAAGTTTTTTAGCTGCGGCTTTTTCGTCAATATAATAAAGCATCAAAACCGCGGCAAGTATCTGTGCAGATGGGTTTACAACATTTTTGCCTGCGTATTTGGGTGCGCTTCCATGCGTCGGCTCGAAAATCGCGACATGGTCCCCATAGTTTGCTCCTGGTGAGAGTCCAAGTCCACCAACAAGGCCTGCGCATAAGTCAGAGAGAATGTCCCCATATAGATTTGGGCACACCAGAACATCATATTTTTGTGGTTTTTGTACCAGTTGCATTGCCATGTTGTCCACAATTCTGTCTTCAAACTCAATATCAGGATACTCAAGCGCTACTTTTCGTGCAACGTCAAGGAACAAGCCATCTGTAAATTTCATAATGTTTGCCTTATGTACGGCAGTAACCTTTTTCCTTCTATTTTTTCTTGCGTAGTCAAATGCAAACTTCACAATTCTCGTTGTTCCTGAAATCGATATTGGTTTTATGCTAATACCTGAATCCGCACTAATTTTTTTCCCGGACAGATTATCAATTTCTTGAATAATTGACAGCGTTTCAGGTTTTCCCATTTCAAATTCAATCCCAGCATAAAGGTCTTCCATGTTTTCTCTTACGACTACCAGGTCAATGTTTTGATAAAATGTTCTTGCACCTTTATAAACTTTAAATGGCCTGACGCAAGCATAGAGATTAAAGACCTGTCTCAAAGCCACATTAATACTTCTATATCCAGTGCCTACGGGTGTGGTGATTGGTCCTTTCAGACAAACCTTATTTTTCTTGATGGATTGAATTGTATTTTCTGGCAGAGGATCTCCAAATTTTTCGATTGCAGGAATGCCTGCTTCGCATACCTCCCAATCAATGCTAACACCGGTTGCCTCAATGCATCGTTTTGTGACTTCTGTCAATTCCGGTCCTATACCGTCGCCCGGGATTAATGTGATTTTATGTTTTTTCATATCTGAAAATCCTTGTATTTTTTGAGATAATTAATTATTCCACCTTCATTAATGATTTTGATCAAGAAATCCGGCAGTGGTTTCACAGGAATATGAATATTTTGAGTTTCGTTAAAAATTTGCCCATTCGTCAGGTCGATTTCCAAAACATCGTCTTGAGAAATCAAATCGGTATTTGTCTCTATCAAAACGAGTCCCACATTTATGCCGTTTCGAAAAAAAATTCTGGCAAAACTTTTTGCGATAATTGCTCCAATTTTTGCGTATTTTAAAGCCAGCACAGCTTGTTCCCGTGAAGAACCGCATCCAAAGTTATTGCCTGCAACGATAAAATCTCCTGGATTCAGTTTTTTTGAAAAATCAGGGTCAATATCTTCAAATATATGGGATGCAAGTTCAGACATGTCCAGAGTTTTGAATTTATATCGCCCCGAAATAATATAATCAGTATTAATGTCATCACCGAATTTGTGGGACTTCCCGGTTAATATCATGATTTCCTCCTTCCAAATAATATATGTTACAAGAAATTGGTCTTGCGGTCAAAATTTTATAAATTTCTATTATGCCTTTGCTACTGTCAATATCTTTACTTGTCTGGCTCCATTTCTTCTCAGGGTTTTATATACCTCTTCAATAGTTGCCCCTGTTGTATAGACATCATCGATGAGAAGAATGTTTTTGTCTTTAATGATGGAAATCCTGCTAACCTTGTACACGCCTGCGACATTTTCTTTTCTTTCGTCGCTATCTAAATTTGTTTGTGAGCGATTATTTCTGATCTTTACAAGTGCATGGTAAACAGCGGGTTTTCCTTGCATCTTGCCGAGATAAAATGCCATCAGCCAGCTCTGATTAAATGATCTTCTGAATTCTTTTATCGGGTGTAATGGTACTGGAACAATGATATCAAACTGGATTTCTGGATGCTGGATAAGAAAATCGTGCATCCAGGTCGCAAACGAATGTGCAATCCATTTCTTTTTTTCATACTTATATGCGTGAATTGCCTTCATCACAGGTCCTTCGTATATGGCAAGCGAAAATATTCGCCCGTACACAGATGGAGCAGCTGTAATATGGTTGAGACAATTACTACAGAAGCAATATTTTTCAATCGCGGCCTGTTGCTCACACCCGCAACATTTTTCTGGAAAAACCATGTCTGTGATATGATGAAATAATAAAAATTTTAATTTTTTTAAAGCCATGAGATTACAAAAAAATTATCTTTATGCAGAATTTTTCAATTTTTATGTCGTTGCCTTTTTTATATTTACATTTATCTTTATGCTTAGGGCCCTTTTATGGCTGACAGATTTAATTATAAACCATTTTTTTACTCCTGTAACTGTTGTGAGATTTTTTCTATTCTCCTTTTTTGAGATATGTCCTGATATTGTTTCTCTTTCCTTCTTGACAGCTGTGGCAGGTACTGTGGCAAGAATAAACATGGATAGAGAATACTGGATTTTTTTAACATCAGGGATTTCAGCAAAACAGATAGTTAAATACTTTGTGTTGCTTGGAGCGATATTTGTTTTGTTGAGTTGGTGGTTATGCTTTTTTCTGTCCCCACATTCAATGTATAAAAAGAGATTATTACTAAATCAGGCAAACATTGATGAACCAATGAAGCTATTCAGAAGTCAAACATTGATCAGAGATTTTCCTGGATTAACCATTTATGTTGGTAAAGTGATGAACAAAAATTTTTACAATATCTTAATTTGTTACAGAGAGGGTTCTGATTCGGTGTGTTTTATTAGGTCAGAAAAAGCCCATCTACAAGTAGACAAAGAAGGATTTCTATATCTTTTCCTTGAGAATGGTTTCATTGAGACGCATTCCATAAAAAAGGAAAGATTGCTTATGAAGGTGTATTTTGATGTTTATTCGTTTTCTTTACCTTATAGAAAAATTATGGATGTTTTTCCTCAGAGAAAAATCAAGGAAATGGATTTTCTTATGCTTTTGACCACAACGGGTACCCACATAAATAAAAATGAAATTCTCTTAGTACTTTTTAAAAGAATTTTCTTTGCAATGCTGCCTTTATTTTATGTGTTTATAGGGTTTTATGCTGGTATAGGAATCAGGGCGATGGGGTATTTACAGATACTCGGGATTGGTCTGTGTATAGGACTTGCCTCTTACTTTATAATTCTTATTGGTGAGGGTATCGCGTTGAAAACCAATAATAGTTTTATGTTTTTCATAGCTCCGGTAATCTTTATACTCATGATTATTGCTGTAAAAAGGAAATTTTTAAATGTTACTTAGAGAAAGATACATATTGTCGTATGCGCTCAAGTTTTTTATGGTTTTGCTTATTGCTTGTTCGATGTTGTTATTTGTTTTGCAAATATTCTGGACACTTGCGGATGCAAAACATTCAATGGGTTTTTTGTGGAAAGATTGTGTGATGAATTTTTATGATAATTTTCTTGTGATTATTCCATTTATCACATTGTTAAGTGCTTTTTTTGTTTTTTCTGAAATGGAAAAATTTAAACAGATTTCGATTTTTGAATTAAAAGGAATTTCTGAACTTCAGATATTCAAGATATTTGTGATTTTTGGTTTCCTGTGTTTCTTGTTTTCTCTGGCTGCGGGATGGTTTACGCCTTATCAAGAAGAAGTAAAAAATATAGGGAAGGAAGCTGATTCACTAAGTGTTCTTACAGAAAAAATGTGTTTCTGGGCAGAAAATTATCAACAACCGAATACGGCGGAAAATGTGATCATCCTGGTGGGAGGAGATTTAAATATCGCATATTACGCAAAAAAGGCAATTTTTTTTGAAAAAAATATTGTGCTTTATGATGGAAATGTTGCGGTAGGAGACCGGATAACGCAATATTTTCAGCAATTTGCTATAAACACCGACTTTAATCCGCAGTCGCTTCTCTTGTATGCGGTGGGTTTTCCTGAAAGATGGACATTTTTTAAATTACATAGATTATTGAAAAATATTGCATCGGTAGGTATTAAATCAAAATCTGATTGGATTTTTCTCTATTCGAAAATATCATATCCGGCACTGAATATTTTTATTATTTTGATTTTATTTCCATTTTTTTATTATCGAAAATCCAAAATTTTCATTATCGCTTTTTCTGTGACATTGGTCACCTATTCATTGTATTCTTCAGGTCTTTCTCTTGGTAAAGCAGAAATCGTTCCCTGGCAGATTGCACCCTGGATATCACATGTGATTTTAACGATTTTTTTCATTCTTTATTTGTCAGTAATGAAAAAAAAGATGTATAATTTTATGTAGCTGTGCACACAATGGTTTCATTTTGGAGAACAATATGCAAACAGAACACCTGTTAATAGAGATTGGATGTGAAGATTTGCCTTCGTGGGCAGGGGAGCATTTCATAGGCAGGTTTAAGCCATTACTAATTGACGAATTTAGTAATTATAAACTGAATGCTGATGATATATTGTTTTTTTTCACACCTCGCAGGTTTGTCATTTTTGTTAAAGGATTACCTTTAAAAATTGCTCCTGAACACAAAGAAATTACAGGTCCGCGGTATGAAGACGCTTTTGATAAACACGGGCATCCTACTGTTGCTGCTGGTGGTTTTGCAAAAGCACATGGGGTGGATGTTTCATCCTTAAAAGTTAAGAATATCAATGGGAAAAAGGTTATATGTGTGACAAAAACGATACCAGGTATTGCTACAAAGGACATCATTCCAGATATTCTTGTTCGCGTACTCAGAAAAATTGACATCCCGAAAGGAATGAGATGGAATGAATCACAAGAAATATTTTATAGACCTGTTCGATGGATACTCGCGATGTTTGGAAGTCGAACTTTGAATATCAATTTCGGTGGTATCAAAAGTTCAAATTATACTTATGGACATAGAATTTTGTGCCCGAACAAAATAAGGATTTTAAACTGGAAAGATTATTTTGATAAAATTCAGAAATCTTTTGTTTTACTGGACAGAGATTTAAGGCAACAATTCATACTCAAACTTATTTCATCATGCCTCAAAAAGGATGAGAGTATTGATGAGTCTACGGTTAACGACGTGGTAAATCTTGTTGAATATCCACGCGTAATAAGATGCAATTTTCCTTCTGTCAGCTGTAATCTTCCAGAAGAGGTTTTGAGGGTTCTTATATCAAAGGCAAAGGGTATTCCAATTTTCGTTGATGGGCAATTGCAAAAAGAATTTTTTATTGTCAGCGACGGTAATGATAATGAAGATGTGAGGGTAAATTATGAAAATCTTTTGAGAACAAGAATTCTTGATGCCCAGTTTTTCTACAATTCTGATATATCTGTCCCTTTTGATGAATTTAAGGAAAAACTGAATAGGATTGTTTTTCACCAGAAGTGGGGTTCTGTTGCAAAAAGGGTTGAGAGGTTAAAGATGCTCGCTATTGATTTTTCTGAGGTAGTTGGATTGGAAGAACAACAGAAAAAAACCTTGATTCGGGCAGCTGAACTTTGCAAGTACGACCTTGCTTCAGAAATGGTAAGAGAATTTCCAGATTTACATGGGATTATGGGAGCAGTGTATGCAAAACTTTCCGGGGAAAGTGACGATGTATGCACTACACTTTCAGAATATATGCTTCCGACGTTTCCTGGAGATAAACTTCCTAAGGGATTATGCAGCGTTCTTCTTGGAATTATAGACAGGATTGATTATATCGTTGCATTCATATCCGCGGGTGTGGATGTTTCCGGGTCAGAAGATCCGTATGGTTTGAAAAGACTCACCAGTGGACTTTTTCAGTTAATTTACAAATCTGACTTCGAATATGATTATCGCAGGATGGTTAGACATGTTCTTGAATATTACGATATTCCTTCAGATGAAAAAATTTCAGTAGCTTCAAAGATTGATGAATTTCTTTTGCAGAGGTATGAATCCCATCTTGAATCCGAAACTTTTTCGAGGGGGTTACGGAAAAGTGTTCTGGCAGTCGATGGTATGAATTTTCTTAAAGTGAGGAAGAAACTGGACGCCTTGAAAAAATTTATTAGAATTTATCATGATGCAGAGCAGATATTAATTCCGGTCACCCGCATCGCTAATATTCTGAAACAAGCAGAAGAGAGAAAAATTCAGATTCCTGATTTTAATCAGGATTTGATTGAGGAACCCGGTGAACGAATTCTTGCTGATCTTTATAACAATTATGCGAAAGAATCTGAAGCATTGCTTCAGCAAGGGAAATATGATGATTTTCTGAAAATTTTATCAGATTTAAAAACACCAGTGGACAATTTCTTTGATAGTGTTCTTGTCATGTGTCTCCGGGAAGATTTGAGGAATAATCGTCTCGCTCTGTTGAAAAAATTTAATGATATTTTTCTCAAATTTGGGGATTTTTCGTATATCAGGGAAGAGGATATAAAAAATGCTCAGAAATATTGACGCGGATATTGCAATACTAATAAAACGTGAGATACAGAGACAACGAGAAACTATTAATCTTATTGCCTCTGAGAACTATGTTAGTAAATCAGTTCTCACGGTGGTTGGTTCAATTTTGACAAACAAATATGCAGAGGGATTTCCTGGAAAAAGGTACTATGACGGTTGTGAAAATGTTGATAAGATTGAAAGTATTGCTATAGAGCGGCTGAAAAAACTTTTTAATGCAGAACATGCAAATGTTCAACCTCATGCAGGAAGTCAGGCGAATATGGCTGTTTATCTTGCTACATTAAAACCAGGGGATGTGATACTTGGCATGGACCTTGCCGCGGGTGGCCATCTTACTCATGGTACAAAGGTGAATTTTTCAGGAATGATATTCAGACCGTTTTATTACGGCGTTGACAGGGAAACAGAACAACTTAACTATGATGAAATTTTGAAAATTGCTGAAAACGTGAAGCCAAAATTAATCATTTGTGGGGCGAGCGCTTATCCAAGGACTATTGACTTTAAGAAATTTTCTGAAATTGCGAAAAGTGTTGGAGCATATCTTTGTGCTGATATTGCACATATTGCAGGAATCATTGCTGCGGGTTTGCATCCTTCGCCGGTTGACTATGCAGAATTTGTAACAGGAACCACGCATAAAACCCTTAGAGGACCGAGGGGTGGATTTATTTTATGCAAGAAGGCATTTGCTCAGATGATTGATAAAACAGTATTTCCTGGAATACAGGGAGGTCCCTTGGTGCATGTAATTGCTGGAAAGGCAGTTGCGTTTAAGGAAGCGATGAACAGAAAATTCCACGTCTATCAGAAGCAGGTGCTTGAAAATTGTTCTTTGATGGCCAGGGGATTGATTGAAAGAAATTTTCGTCTTGTTACCGGTGGCACTGATAATCATTTAATACTTATTGACCTTCGCAATAAGAAGATAACAGGCGAAGCTGCTCAAAGAGCTCTTGGCGCAGCGGGCATTACTGTGAATCGGAATGCAATACCTTATGACCCACTACCTCCGAATATTGCAAGCGGTATTCGTATAGGGACAGCTGCAATTACTACAAGAGGAATGAAGAAAAATGATATTGAAAAAATTATTGAATTCATAGATGAAGCATTGCATTATGCAGATGACTTTGATCAGTTAGCCGTTGTTAGAAAACAGGTAAAAAAATTCGCTTCACAATTTCCTATTTACCCCGAATAATAATGAAAAAAAATTCAAGACCCTTATGGGATGAATATTTTATGAAGATTGCGCACATTGTAAGCGAAAGGTCAACCTGTCTTAGGAGAAAGGTTGGTGCGGTTCTGGTCAAGGATAAAAGAATTCTTGCTACCGGATACAATGGGGCACCTTCTGGTGTGACGCACTGTGAAAAAGTAGGTTGCCTTAGAGAAAAACTTGGTATACCATCAGGAGAACGTCACGAATTATGCAGGGGCCTTCATGCTGAACAGAATGCGATTATTCAGGCAGCGTATCATGGTGTGAGCATAAAAGACAGTGTACTTTATGTTACCTGTCATCCATGTTCAGTATGTGCGAAGATGATTATTAATGCTGGTATAAAGGAACTAGTAATTTTTGAGGGTTACCCTGATAAACTTGCCAGGGCCATGCTTGAAGAAGCATCTATCGCTATCAGGTACGCTGGAAAAACAGATAAATAAGTATTGAACTATGGGGGTCGATATGGGTAAGAATATTTTACTTTTTGGGAAACAGAACTGTGGCTTATGTCAGGGGTGGAAAAAGAAACTTGAAAATTTTAATATTCCATTTACATATTTTGATACGGAAAACCCTGAGAATCTGGCTGAATTTACTTTGATGGGACTTACGAAAATACCAGCGCTGGTGATTGGAGAAAACAAGTTTGAAGGTATTAAACCTTCGGATCTTTCTATAGATGAGATTAAAAAAATGATAGAAAATGAGTGATGATGCTTTGATCGGAAATTTACCATCTTTTCTTTTCAGTATCCTGTATCAGAGGGGCATAAAAACCCAGAAGCAAATACAGGAGTTCTTAAATCCACACATCTATTCTCTTGCAGACCCGTTTTCAATCTGCGATATGGAGAAGGCTTGCAAAATACTTGAACAAGCAATTTATTCAAAAAAAGGTATTTTTTTATATGCAGATGGTGATGTAGATGGAATTGCTGGTGCTTCCATGTTTGTAAGTTTGTTTAAAAAGATGAAAATTTCCTTTGATATCAAACTCACTCACAGGCTTGAGGATTATGAAATTGAACCAGATTTTATTGATAAATTGAGAGCACTCGGTTATGAATTATTGATTACGATTGATACTGGCACAACCTCAACTGAGCTCATTGAATACTGTGAACAATTAAATTTTCCACTCATTATCATTGACCACCATAAAGGAAAAATGTCAAAAAATTTAAAATGCGTGGCTATTATCAATCCTTCACTTGGCAGAAAGGATTCTGATTTTGATGTGTTGACTGCTTCAGGGCTCGCTTTTAAAATGGTTCAAGCTTTTAAGGGGTTTTCTCCCTTTTTCCCTGATGAAATCTTTCTGCCAAGCATTGAACTTGCTACAATTGGAACACTCAGTGATTATGGATTGCTAACCGGAGAAAATCGAAAGATCGTGAAAATTGGTTTGAATGAACTGGAAAATACAAGCATTCCAGGTATCGAGATATTCAGGGAATTTTTTTATATGCCAGGGAAAAACAGTGATGTTGAGTCAATAACGCATTACTTAAATCCAAAATTGAATACACCTGGCAGATTTGGAAGACCTGAACTTACCTTAAAAGTTTTGACAGCAACCAGAGAGGAAGAAATTCAAACTGTTTTTGAAGAAATCGAATTTTTTGAGAAAGAAAAACAAAAAATTTTAAGAAGATTTTTAGGTACTATAGAAAAATTAAAAAATCCTGAAGGCCCTCCCTTTTTGATATTCGAAAACATGCCAGTATCTTTTTCTGGTACATTCGCAGCGCGAATAAGTGAAAAATTTCAACTTCCTGCTCTTGTGGCGATCAGGCATGGAAATACTCTCCAGGGATCTGCTCGTGGTTATGATAGAATAGACCTTTATGACTTTTTCAAAAACTTTGAAGATATTTTCATTTCCTTTGGTGGTCATAGAAACGCTGTTGGCTTCAAAATGAAAATTGATTTTCTGAATGAGCTGAAGCATGCCTGGCGACAATTAAAACTTCATGATATTTCTTCAAATCAAGCTGTGAAACCGTTGGAAGTAAATTTTGAAATACTTACGATTTCTACATTTGAAGTCATTCAGCAATTAAAACCATTTGGTCCTGGAAATCCGCCAGTGCTTTTTACTTCATATCCTGTTGAATGTTTAAAAATTACCAGATGTATGAACAATAAAACAATTGCGTGGGTTGAGCAAGGTAATAGAATGTTTGAGGCACACTTTTCAAAAGGTTTTAGGATGCCAAAAGGTTCTATCTCAATAACCTATGTGCCGCATTTGAGAAAGTCAGAAGGGCTTTACATCCCCTGGCTTGACATAAAAAGTTATTCAGAAACTTTTTGAGGTCTTTTTACTTTTCCTGACTTCAGACATTGTGTGCATATAGCCAGTCGTTTTATTTTTCCCTGGTATTCAACAAGTAACTTCTGAACATTAGGTTTCCATGTTCTTTTTGTTTTTACATTTGAATGGCTGACATTATTGCCTGTTTTAGGACTCTTACCACATATTTCACACTTCATTTATACTCCTTTTTATCTGTTTTTGGTTTCGCTTGTATCCAAGTTTTTCAATTCAGGTATATTTTTCAATAAATATTGTACGTACTCATGTTCTGGATTTATTGACATGACTTTTTTTAGGTATTCTCGAGCGCCTTCGATATCCTTATCATGAAATATTTTGATAGAAGCCATTTGAAGTAATACTTCCACGTCGTATGGATTGAACCATAGCGCTTTTTCATAATAGAATTTCGCCTTCTCAAAGTTTTGTTTTTGCATATAAAGTGTACCAAGATTAGCATCTGTTTTTGCAAAATGTGGGAAAAGGTTATTGTTAATTTTTAAATATACTTCCTCGGCGTTTTTTATGTCTCCAATCTGTCCGTATGCATAAGCCATTTTATAGAGCGCGACCACATTATTAGGATTTATTTTACACACTTTTTTATAATTTTCAATAGCTGAGAGGAAATCATTTGCTTCTCTTGCGGTTATTGCCCTTTTTAAATAAACCTCTGGAATCATTCTGTAAAAGGTTTTCCACCCCGCAAGAATAATCGAAGACATCATTATGACTCCTGCAGCGATTTTTTTGTAAGAGCTAGATACTACAACAGTATTTAAGTTTTTCGAACCAAAACATAATCCAAGAAGGAACCAGAAATACATCGCAGTAGAAGTGTTTGTCATGTTGGTAGAAAGGATATTATCAATAAGCACAGCAATTATTCCAGTTGATGCAAAAAGAAAAATATTTTTTGATTCTTCATCTTTTGCTTTCATTCCATGGTAGATTGCCATTCCTATTACAAGAAGAAAAAGCGCAAGTCCGATAACACCATTTTCAGACCATATTTCAAGATATTGACAGTGGGGATGATTGGTAATTGGAGTTGCTTGTGGTCTGAGAAAGTATTCTCTAAAACGAAAATATGGATAGTAGAAAATGAAATTACCTGTTCCCCACCCGGTTATCATATGCTGCTTGATCAGGTTCCATGTGCCACGCCATATGTAATATCTAATATCCTGTCGAAATTGAACCAGAATTTTGTTCCATAATATGACTGTAACAAAAATTACAAATAAAAAACCAGCATATTTTAACCACGGGATTCTGTGTCTTTGTAAAAGTAAAAATGAGGCGAACGAACAACCGGCCAGCACTGCAAAAAGCGATGCTCTTGATTTTGTAAGAATCAGGGCAGCCAGTGTGATAATGAAATAAGGGATTGCTATAGTATGATATTCTTTTTTGAAAAAATAAATACTGAGAAATAGGGGCATTAATAAATGTCCGGCAAAAAAATTCGGATTTCCGAAAGTGGAAATAGGATAATGAGTTTTGGGATATTGAACAAACGCAGTAATAGAGGCAATGATCATTGCTGATGCCCATATAAAGGCATCTCTTTTATCCCATTTCCATAATAGGCCCATGATAAACAATAGATAGTACAGAAGGTAGTTTTCAAGGACCTGAGCTGCTCCGTATTTTACAGGAGCATAAAAACAACCTACAAGTATGAATGTAAAAAATAAAGTGCCTGTAAAAAATCCCGTAAAATCAAAAGAAATAATATCTCTTTTTAAAAACAGTGCTGCAGCAAAGATCGCTACAGATAATGCACCAAGTACATCTTTTATTATGGTGTAATCATAGGCCGGTTTAAAATTCAAAAGAGGTGCAATTCCAAAGAATAATATGGATACCATGATTACCAGTGCTTTAAATCCCAGTGTTTCTTCATCCTTTTTTTCTATTTGACTGATAATTTTCTGCTCTTTTTTCTTTTTTGACATCGTATCCTTTTACGTTATTTGATTTTGTTATTGAAAAACAAGAAAATAGTAAATATTATTATAGCAAAATCAAGCCATATGTTCCAGTTTTCTGCATAATACAGGTCATATCTGAATCTTTCCTCAGGTTCTACCTGACCTCCTTTTAGACCATGAATCTGAGCCCATCCTGTAATTCCTGGTGGAATTTTCATTCGTTCATAAAATCCAGGAATTGAGAAAAATAATCTGTCTTCCACTGATAAGGGTCTGGGTCCTACAATGCTCATATCTGATTTTAGTACATTAAACAACTGTGGAAGTTCATCGATGTTAAACCTTCTCAGTAATGAACCAATTCTTGTGATTCTTGAATCATGATCAAGAGTATACGGAAGAATATTTTCTGCACCTTTTACCATTGTCCTAAGTTTAAAAATTTTGAATTTTTTATTTCTGTATCCTATTCTTTCTTGAGCGAACAACACTGGTCCATCAGAACTGAATTTTATAATAACTGCGATTAGAAAAAGAAAAGGCATGGTCATGGTCAGAAATAACATACTGAGCAAAATGTCAAAAAATCTTTTTATCACCTTATTATGCCAGAGCTCCAGCGGCAAAATATCCGTGGTAATCACAGGGATTCCAAAAATTGCTTCTATTCTCCCGCCGCTGAGAAAAATTCTGGATGTTTTTGGATAAATATAGTATTGAATCCCGAATTTACTACATGTCTGTGATATTTGCTGGATTTCTTGAAAGTTATCAAGACAAATAATGACACGAACATTGTCTGGCTTTTCTGAATTCCGGAGGAAACATTGTAGTTTCTCAAACTGGCAGAACATGATTTTACTTTTGGGAAACCCATGGAGTTTTACTCTTTTTACAAGTGGGGCCATGTCTCTGTCGTTTCCAATGAAACAAAACACGACGTCTTCTTTTGATAAGATAGCGTCCATTATGAGGTGTATCAGAGAAAGAAGAAAAAAGGAAATAATGATGCCAAGCACGACAGCAATTCTTGAATAATAAAATCCTCTATAAAAAAAAGTAGTGGCACTGATAATAAAAGCCGAGTAGAAACTGCTCTGGATAATTTTACTGAGTTCGAAGCATAAATTGATAAATTTCCGTTCTTTATAAATGCTATTGACATTGAACATTACAATCCAGACCATTGCTGCAAAAATTGATATGTTGATATATGGTGCAATGGGAGCAATACCTTTATCCGGGAAAATATTGCACGAAAATCTTATTGCATATCCAAGCAACATACTTATCACTACCACGATAAAATCAAGAAGAATAAAAATTTTTCTATCCATTGTTTCCTACAGCAAGTAATAATTGTTCATATTTACTGGTAACGTCATCCCATCTATAAAATTGTCTTACTCTTTCTCGTGCCTTTTCTCTGAGCGTAGAAAATTTTTCTGGATTCTCGATGGTTTGTTTTATTAAATTCGCCAGAGACCCAGGCTTTTTTGTGAAATAAAGCCCACAATCACCAAGTACTTCCCTATTAAAAGGCACGTCAAAGGCAAAAATTAGTGCTCCACAACCCATAGCAGATAGTAGTGCAGGATTGGTACCACCGACCTCATTTCCATGAATGTATGCAAGTGAATTTGCCTGCAGTTCTAAATATGTCTCTTTTTCATACACAGTTCCGATAAATTTTATCTGCTGCGAAGCAAGATTGAGAAGATTTTTTATGTAGGCATTCTTTTTTCTGATATCACCGGCAAGTACCAGGACATTGTCACTCCTTGTTGATTGAAATTCTTTTATCATCAGTTCCTGGTTATTTTCTGGCTCAAGCCGACTTCCATTAAAAAAATATGTTTTTGGTTTCAATCCGAATGTTTTTATGATTTCAGGTGACCTGGAATAAAAAATATCTGCACCATATGGTATGTAAACACATTTCCTGCGGAATCTGGAATAATAAAATTCGGCAATTTTATGAGAGTCAGCCACAATAGAATCAGCGATAATGGTGGAGAAATAGGAAGCAAACTTAAAATAGGTTTTCCCGCAAAATCCCCATTTTTGCCTTTTCCATTCAAGCCCATCGACATTGATGACGATTTTCTTTCCATAAATTTTTCCGATAATTGCAAGGGGACTATTGGCTGAATTGAATAAAAGTATTACATCTGGTGACCACATAATTGTTTTTAGCATGCTGAAAAAAGTGTGAGAAAATGTTTCTGTGACTTTGCCCCTGATGCAAAATGAAAAACAAACTTGTATATTGTTACCGGGCGAAGGCATATCAGGATAAAGATATTTACGGCATGGCACAAAAATCCTGTGTCCCTTTTTACCAAGATACTCTGCAATTTTTTCAGCGCAGGTTTCGAAGCCACCGTATCTGGCTGGTATACCTCTTATTCCAAGTATAGCGATTTTCATTTTTTAATTATAACAGGGAAACGATATTTTTGTATACTTCAACTGTTTTTTTTGCGCATTCAATCCATGAAAATTTTCTTACCTGTTTTACGCCTTTTTTCTTTAATTCTTTCTGAAGATTTTTATCCTGATGTAATGTTAATATTGCCAGGGATAATTCCTGTTGGTTATATGGGTCGACCAGAATACCAGCATTTCCAACAACCTCTGGTAAAGAAGACTTACAGGATGCGATTACTGGGCAACCGCATGCCATTGCTTCCAGAACAGGAAGGCCGAATCCTTCATAAAACGACGGATAAACCAGCATTTCAGCGCCGCTGTAAAGAGCAATAAGGTCATTGTTTTCAACATAGTCAGTAAAGTAAATTTTTTCTTTTGTCGCTGGCTCTATTGCAGAAAAAATTTCATCATATAACCATAACTTTCTTCCTGTGATCACGAGTGAACACGGAAAATCTTTATTTTTTTTCAGTATCATGGAAAATGCCTTGATCAAACCATGAAGATTTTTTCTTGGTTGAAGATTTGAAACGCTAAGGATATATGGCCGGGAAATTTTATGCTTTGCAAGTACTTTTAATATTTCTGCTTCAGCAGCTGGCTTAAATTGTTCATCAACTCCATTATGAATCGTACAGATTTTTTCATCAATATCACCGTATTTTTCAAGAATTTCCATTTTTGAAAAATTAGAAACTGTGATAATTTTTTTTGCTTTTTTTATTGAGTACGGCATAAGGAGTTTCATCTTTATCAGTTCCGAAAAAGGAAAAAATTCAGGATGCGTAAGATAAGAAACATCGTGTAATGTAATTACTGATGGGATACGAATAAAAGGTGGAATGTGATACTGGCTATGCAAAATATTAATCCTTGTTTTACTTACTTTCAATGGCAGGTCAAGCATCAATCGTTTGATTGGAGACAAGGAAATTCTTTCAAATTCAAAACACGGATGCCCTTCCAAAAATGAAGGAATATCTGCTGTATGGTTTAAAAAAACCACAAATCTTAAATTTGAGAAACTCAGTTCAGAGAGTCCTTTCAAAAGTCCTTCCACATATCTTTCATTTCCCCCCTGTTTCATTCCAATGGCATGTGCTTCAATGCCTATTTTTACTATGTTCATTGATTTTTTTGTTTAATAAGATATTGTACACTTCGAGATATTGTGTGGCTGTATTTCTAATATTAAAATGGTCTTTCGCATACTTTAACGCATTTTCAGATATCGTTTTATGTAATTGGTTATTTTTAAGGAGCGTGGCAATGATCTCTGCCATCTTTATTGGCTCATCCGGGCTCACAAGGAATCCTGTTTTACCATCCGTCATCTGTTCTGTGATGCCACCACTTGCAAATGCAACAACTGGAGTACCACATGCCATGGCTTCTGAAATTGTAAGTCCCCATGTTTCAAATGTTGCAGTGCTCACATATACATCTGCTGCTCTGTAATAATCAGCAACAACTACATCGTTGTTTATAAATGGTATGAATCTAATTTCTGCATTGTGATAAAATTCTGAATGTCCTGAATCTCCTAAGCACAGAAATAATAATGGTTTTTGGGTAGAAATTTTTCCCATCGTCATTACAATTTTTCTAAAAGTTCTGAAATTTTTATATCTATTCGTTTTCAGTTCCTTTCCGACATTAAGAATAATACTGATGTTTTCAGGTAGTCCAAGTTTTTTTCTCGCTGCGAGTTTGTCGCAGGGAGTGAAAATTGAAAGGTTTATTCCATTGGGAATCACTTTTAATCCTGTGGCCACTTCACTGATGAAAGAGTTTTTGACATAGTTCATCAGCCATTGTGATGGTGTACAGATATAGGGTTTTGATTGAGAAATCCATTGCATTTTTTCTTTGAAATTTTTTGATATCCCAAGTTTTGTGATAAAAGAAGGAAACCATGCCTCCGGACAATTTCTACATTGATTTTTCCATTCATTACAGTGTCCTGGTTGTATACATTTTCCTGTTAAAAGCCAGAGGTCATGAAGTGTAATAACGATTGGGAATTTCATTGCCGCAGAATCAATCAATAAGGGACCGAAAGGATATGTCCGGACATTGTGAAAGTGGACTATATCCGGTTTAAAACCAACCATATCAATGATGGTTTCAATGTTTATATTGCCGTATTTTTCTATGCCTGTGAATATCTTTAATAGTCCGCCAGGTTGCTCAAGGTGCTTGAAAATTTTCTTCCAGATGTCCTGTTTTGAATATTGTTGATTGATTTTTTTGAAAATTTTTGAATGTAAAGACGGCGTTTTATCATATTGCATTCCAATAACTTTAGGATTTTCAGAAAATTTATGTGCCACGATAAGTCGTACGCGATGGCCCATCTGATGGTAAGTTTGAGTAAGTGCGTATGCGATTTTTTCCGCACCACCGAATATGTCATAAGAGTTAATCAGAAAGATATTCATGTGATTTGTTTTTTATTTGCCCCGCATCTTTTTTATTATAATCGTTTTCAATGGAAATTTTAAATCCAGATCATTTTTTGTTTACTGCAAAGTGAAAATGAGTTATAATATTAGCCAGGGGGTATAGCTCAATGGGAGAGCGTCCGCCTTGCACGCGGAAGGTTGTCGGTTCGAATCCGATTACCTCCACAATTTTATTTTATAGGGTTTTTCTATGAAAACTTCTAAAAAATCTTCAAGAGCTCTTGAAGAAATAATGACAAAAAGGGAGATAGAGAAAGTTTTCATTCCCAGATTGAGGGAAATTACTTCGAATTTTTTTGAAATAGTGAAATACTTTATTGAACATAAAGATACATGCGGTAAAGAATTTTTTGTAACATTTACCAAGGAAAGCGATAGAATTGAAAGTTTTCTCGACGACCACGGTGCTGCTAACAACAGGACCTTTTTTTATTTCAGAGAACTGATTGCTGCGATTAGATGGTTTACCCAGGCAATTTTTCAAAATCTCCATATTCTTTCAAGATACGATTTTTATGAACTTAATTTACCACCAGATAAGGAAAAAGATTTTCTTGAGAGATTAAGAAAAAATCTATCTTTC